>ENA-OYZE01000069-OYZE01000069.1-human-gut-metagenome-genome-assembly--contig:-NODE-69-length-53076-cov-8.228909_pt1 | contig 53076 bp, 29 predicted proteins | sample MGYA00243259_ERZ653469 | MGnify/ENA primary metagenome ERZ653469 (study PRJEB26926, sample SAMN06164913) | human gut metagenome | biome: ENVO:00009003; feature: ENVO:2100002; material: ENVO:00002003...
TAAATTTTGGTTTTGCAACTCTATTTTACCACAGATTTGTATGAACTCCTTTTTTTCTCTCAACTGTTGCACTTAATAGTATAATTCACCGCCAACGAAAAAGGACGAAACAACGTTTCGTCCTTAACAGTTGACATGTTTTACTTTACAGCATTGAGTTGTGCAAGCATTTCTTCCACGTCGACGCCGTGATGAATTGCAGCCTCTCCGACTGTTTCACTGTTGGCAAGCAGGCAGTGAATGCATCCCATTCCGTAAGATGTAAAAATTCTTGCCGTGTTGGGATTGACTTGCAAAACTTCAACAATTTTCATATCCTTTGTTATCATGACAAAGATCTCCTTTATTTCTGTTAGTATTGCCGTAGCAACTTTTACGTTACAATATTATACCCGTTTCACCAAATTGTCAAACTGTTTTTGACATGACCTAACGCAAAAGATATATCGACGTTGTCAAATCCGCCGAAACGGTTCATTATCAGAAACGCACCTACGAATAAAGCCAGTCCCAACGCAATCAGCAATCCTATTTTGAGCGGAGACTTGGGATAACGTCCCGCAACCTTTACCTGTTTGTTTGCATTAAAGACGCCGGAAACGTACTGATTGAACACCTTGTTGCGGTATTTACTTGCAGTTATGTACACAGGGAGCATTGCGTACTTGAAAGAACGGTCTTTTATACGAACGTCCAGGTTCAACACTCCTACAACGTCGGCGTTGTACATTCGCAGTATCTCGCTGTGTATTCTGTTTCGCATTCTTTCCTTTGCCTGTTCGTATGCGTCGAGTGGCTGAACAGAGTAATTGTCTGCGATATATCCTGCAAGATATTTGTCGTCGTAAACTACATACAGTTGTTGAGGGAACGGTTTAAGTTTGTCGAAATATTTTTCGGGAACGTTGTTGTTTCCGCGCACCAGAATATCGTCAAACGCCATGTTTACCGTGCCGTTTACATAAAACCAGTCTATGTAAGTTTCGGTATAAGTCTTACCGTTACGGCGCACCGTACGGGTTCTGCGTCTGCCGAGTCTGCCGTTGTAAAAAGTTTCGGTATTGCTGTCAAAAGTCCATACGGGAAGATAAACGCCCTTCATCTCGTCGATGGCAATGTGTTTGCGGAAATCACGGGGCGCAAGAATTCTCTTGCGACGCCATTTGAGTATACCGTCGCGAGCCTCCTCATCCGTCACCTGAAAAGGTATTGCCGTGTCTGGACGCACGTAGGAACGTTTTTCCGTTTCCACTACCACGGGCGAACCGCAGTAAGGGCACGATGTTGCCAAGGTGTCCCTGTCCATCACAGTGCTTGCTCCGCAGTTGGAACAGCGGTAACACTCCACATTGCTGTCCGACCATCTGGGAGCATTTTCCAGTTCGTCAAAGCCGCGTTCTCTTACAGCGTAATTAAATTTTATGTCCACCTTACTGTCGCAATGCTCGCATATCATGTCTTGTGTTTCGGGATCATATACAAGATACGCACCGCAATTGGGACATTTGTGCTGAGACGACTTGCGTAAAGTGGTTTTGTTTCCTTTTTCGTCGTACATAATTACTACTTCAATTTAGTTCCGCATTCGGGGCAGAATTTAGCAGTCGCTTTTACTTCCGCTCCGCATTGAGGACAATGAATCTTGTCGGATTGTTGCTTTGCTCCGCATTCGGCGCAGAATTTGGCGTCGGCAGAAATTTCCGCGCCGCACTCAGTGCAGTGTTTGGTGGGTCTGGTCTGTGACTTTGCCGGAGCGTCCTTTGCCTGTGAAATGGTACCGAAAGCGTTGCCCAGCACACCGCCTACATTCATTCCCATTCCCATTCCTACAAAAGTACCTGTCGTACCGGGATTTTTTGCCGCGTCGGCAAGAGCGTCGGCTGCCTTTTTCTGAGTATACGTACCCATTTTGTCGCCCAGTATTCCCAGTGACGTTCTTTCGTCGAGGGCCTTTTCCACCGATTCGGGGAAGTTGATGTTGACAATCGTAAAATTGGTTATTTCCAGTCCCAGGTCGTTAAACTTAGGACGTGCGTTGTTGAGCACCATTCCGCCGAACTCTTCGTAGTTGCTTGCCATGTCCAGAGCGGAAATCTTGCTTTCGGCAATTGTGTCGCTCATCTGTGACAGCAACATATTGCGCAACTGTCCCGAAATGTCTTCTACGGTATAAAGTCCCTTTGTTCCGAACACTTCTTTCATGAACTTGGCGGCGTCGTTTACACGGAAACCGTAAACGCCGTGCGCTCTGATACGCACCATACCGAAGTCTTTGTCACGCAAAGCAATGGGATTGGTAGTACCCCACTTCTGATCCACAAACTGCTTGGTGTTTACGAAATACAGTTCCGCCTTGAAACGCGATTCGCCCTGATACCATATACTGCCTATGCCGGACAATATCGGCAGGTTACGAGTAGTCAACTTGTATTTACCGGGAAGGAACACATCGGCTATCTGTCCCAGATGCACGAAAATTGCCACCTGCGATTCTCTGACGGTAAGTTGAGATCCGCTCATTATTTCCTGATCGTTCATCGGGAAACGGTAAACCAGCGTATCGCTGCTTTCGTCCTTCCATTCGAGAACCTTCCACATTTGTTTTCTGAACCAACCCATAGTAAAATCTCCTTGTGATTGCAGGCAAAAATTAGCCTTTTTGTTTATTATACCATATAAATTGCCAATTGCAATAATTTTTATCAAATATTGGAATACATTAAAATATAACGATGCAAGGCAATTTAAAGGAGGGATTTATGTTACTGTACACAACTCGGTTGACCGGCAAACCGCTTATAGACATTACGACAGGCAAAAAATTCGGAAACATAATTCAGATACTTACTGACGATACAGTATCCAAAGTTACGGCGATTTTAACCACGACAGGCTGTTACTCCGTTGAAAAATTGTCCGATTGCAACAATGCGGTGACTGCCAGCGGATGTCTTGCCTGTAAACGAGAAGGCATATGCACGCTGGGAAAAGAAATTTACAACACCAAAGGTGTGCGCATAGCAACGGTAAAAGATATAGTGACAGACGGATGTAACGTCAGAAAAATACTTACCGATCAAAAAAGTCTCTCGCCCTATTCAATACTGATTGCGCAGGATGTCATACTGCTTAAAAAACGCGTCAAAAAAAGCAAACAGCCCGTTGCTCCCGCACTTCCTGTCAAAAAAACCGTAAATACCGTATGTCGCAGAAGCGGAGATTTTAATTTTCTGATAGGACGTACCGTTGACAAGACAATTTCCTACAACAACGAAATAATCGTGCGTCGCAACGGCAAGATTTCCGCAGAGGCAGTCAGACTTGCACGTCAATACGGCAAACTCGTTGAACTGTCGTTACATTCGGTGTAACGCAACGACACTTGACAACTTACGACAAATATAAAATTTGCACAAAAAAGAAGGCAACCGAAGTTGCCTTCTTTTTTTTCGTGTAATTACTTTGCTTTTTGAATCGGTTATGCTCCGAAGTCTTCGCAAGTCGCCGTACTTCCTTCCATATCGTAGTCATACGAACCGAAGTCCTTGTTGATCGTAAGCGTATTTCCGCTGAGCGTTGCTTCGATCGTATCTCCGGAGTAACTTCCGCTTGTAAGCGTCATTACCAGTTTGCTTCCGTCAAACGTAGCGGTAAACGTATACGATGTGGAACCGTATGCCTCTGACAGTTTGAGCGTACCTTTGATTTCCACGGAATCGTCAAATGTGATTGTGTACTCGTATTCTTCGGAATACCAACCGGAACCGTAAACGTAAGTACCTGTAAATACATAGCCTGCAAAGATACTCTTGCCCAACAATTGCTTGTTTTCGACATCGATACCGTAATCGGTCGATCCTTCGGCAGTATAAACGGTCAACGTTGTTCCAGACAAAACGTATGTTGCGTCTCCCGCTTTGCCGTAACCGTCAAGAGTGATGGTACCTGCGTTGTCAGGTAAGGTATAAGTTCCCTGCAAACCGTCCTGAACGGGCTGATAGGTAAATCCTTCAAGTGTCAGTGCAACCGTCATCATGCGATTGTTGAGAACAAATGACATGTTACCTTCAGACATCGTATAAGACACTTGGACTCCGTCGATGGTTGCTACGCCTGTACCGTCCACGACAATTTCGGTTGCTTCACTGTCACCGTTGAAAGTTCCTGTATAAGTACCTTGATAGCCGTCCAGACCCACTAATTCACCGTTAGTCTTAGCAATAATGAATTCGCCTTCGCTGTTGTAAACGGCAACGTTGTTGTCTTTTGCCGTAAGAGCGGTAATTCCGTCTGTCCACGTTACGTCGGCATAAACCGTGTCATTGTACAGAAATACGTTTCTGGTGGATCCATCCGCATAATGTATTGTCATCCAAGCCACATACTTGCTGCTGTTGGAATATTTCATGCCTGAATACTCAATTGATTGTAAGTTGTCCGCCTTGATGAGGAAAGATGTATCCGATCCTACACCGGTAGCGTTTGAACTGTACGAATACCACAAGATACCTACCGAATGATTGTAATAAGCATATTTTGCTCCGAGCATCAAAGCACCGTCGGTTACCTTCTTGTACTGTTCGTCAATCTGACCGGCTGTAAGGTTGCTTCCCGAGAAATTACCCAAAACATCGATTGTGGTTTTGTACGACATATCCGATATTTCTCTTGTATCGGAAGTTTCCTGATAGAGGTTCCAGCCGATGTAATTTCCGTTCATCGTGTAACCTTCAACCCACTTAGCGTAAAGCGTTGTGTCGGCGGTGACAGAGTCTCCCGTTTCGAACTTTTCGCCCCATTCGCCTGTGGTGGTTCCGTCAAGCGTGTACCAGCCTTCGAATACCAGTTCGCCGTACATAAACGTTACCGTTTGTACCGTCACACTGTCGTTAGCGAAATAGGTAGTAACTACCAGATCTTCCGTTGTGCCGTCAAGATACTTGTAGGTCAACGTTACCTGTTCGTCCCACTTGGAGTAAAGCGTTGTCGTTGCGGTTGCAATGTACTGTGTCTCTGCGACTGTTGTGAAATCGCTGTCGGTGTACCATCCGCGGAAGATAAAGCCTTCAGCCTCGGGACTGTATTCTGCCAAATTCACGACAAATCCGCTGTTTACAGTCACTGTGACATTTTCGGAATGACCGTTCATGTCAAGCGTTATTTTCGTATCGGGCTGTTCGAGCAATGCGCCTTCGGAGTCAAAGATGTACAGACCTGTTGTTGTATAACAATCAACGCCTGCCACATTGTTGTCTTCCGCCGCAAAGTCGTTGGATGACTTGAACGCAACGTCAAAGTAAACAACGCTGTCTTTTACCAGAATATTATAGGTCGTTCCGTCATAGGTGTACTGAATTGCACGTCCGAAACCGTTGCCCCAATAAGATGAAGATACGGAATCCGAGCTGAGACCGGTACTTTCAAAAGGAGTAAGCAGGAACACTTCTTCCATAGGAGTATCTGCACCGGAACGGTAGTTCATTATGATGATGCCGGTTGTCGGATGTATGTAAGCGTTGTACACCGAACTTCCGATCGTTACGGTAATCTTGCCTGCAAGTTCGTCGACGTAGTCTATCTTCGATGACGAGTTGAAGGGGTAACTTCCGCTGGGTGCTACGCCGTAGGGGTCGAATGACACCGAACCGTAAGCATAAAGGTTGGAGTTACTTGCCACTTCGTCATAACTCTGTACACGGATTATACCGTAATCAGCGTTGTATACGGGAGCGACTTCCCACTTAGCGTATATCGTTGTGTCTTCCGTAATTGCCGTTCCGCTTTCCCATTCAGTTCCTTCGGTAAATTCGGCTGTTGTGTACCAACCTACGAACATGTGCTTTTCGTACACGGGACGTTCCACTGTTACGGTGTCGCCTACGGAGTAGGTAATAACGCTGTTTTCCGTAGCACCGTCGTTGTAAACAATGGTAAGCACTGCGGGTGCGGAATATTTAGCGTAAATAACCGTGTTTGTTGCAGAAGGAATAAACGGTGTCGCAACGGCATTTTCGCATTCGAGATCGGTGAAGTAACCGTTGAACACAAATGCCGTGTTGTATTCGTTACCGTCAGGCAATGTAGCCTCGATGTTGATGTTGACGGTCATGGACTGCATCACTTCCGTAACGCCTTCCGGTCCCACCAACTGGAACGTAATGGTGACTTCCGGTTTTGTTGCCGTATAAGTACCTTCTCCCAATGTTACCTGCCAGTATTCGGTATTTGCACCGTCAACTTTTACATAAAGTTCAAGCACTTCGGATGTGGAAGCCTTGGCGTAACTACCTGTTTTGGCACCCCATGTGAAGTTACCGATACCGTCAATTACCAGAGCGTCTGTTTCTGTACCTGTGTAAGTACCCTGATATCCGTCCAGTTCTATAAGTTGTCCGCCTTTATTGGCAACGATAGCCTCTCCGTTGCTTGCGTAAACAATGTTGTCCGTATTGTAACCTTGTTGAGCCGTCACACCGTCCGTCCACGTTACGTTTGCGTATACTCTGTTATTGTAGAGGAATACATTAACGGAACTGTCGGCAAAGTTGACAGTCATCCATACAGTAAATATACCGTCGAAATTCTTTCTTGAATAATCGATGGATGTGATACCCTGAGCCTTGATCAGGAACACAGTATCCGTAGATACGCCTGTAGCACTCTTTCTGTAGTTGTACCACAAAATGCCCAGTTCGTGATTGTAGTAAACGTAAGCGCCGTCCATAACAAGCGCACCGTCTGTCAAGCCCTTATACTGAGCGTCAATTGTACCCGCATTGAGTCTGGATGCGGTAAATTCGCCTGAGGGAGAAATAGTCGCTGAATACGACATACCGGATACAGACTGAGTGGATCCACCGCTGCTGAACAGATTCCAGCCCTTATATTCGCCGCTCATCGTAAATGCGTCTTCCCATTTAGCATAGATGTTGAAGCCGGAATCACCTGCCGTAACAAATGCGTCTTCGGAAAGAGCGGTAGTAAATTCGGCGTCAAGGAACCAACCTACAAAATACTTGTTGTTTTCCGTGTCTACAGTGTATACGGGCAGGTAGTCGTAAATGATGTCTCCTTCGCCCAGCAACAATGTTGTTTCGTCGCCTTCCAGTGTACCTACAAGATTGATTTCCACCTTAGCCGCCCACAAAGCGTACAGTTCTACCGATGCTGTGGGAATAAAGGGTTCTTCAACGGGTTGAGTGCAGTAAGCGTCGTAGAACCAACCCTTGAACTGCATCGTAGCGTTTGTAAGTTCGGGCAGTTGGTATTCTATGTTGACATTTACGCTTACCGAACCTGTAAATTCTCCGTCGGGAGTCGTTCCGTTTGTGTTGAACGTCAATGTAACTTCCGTTGCGACTGCAGTATAAGTTTCGCCGCTCAACGTAACGTCGTAATATTTGCCGTTGATGTAAAGACCTACTGTTGTTTCGCTCTTGACATATGTACCGTTGGCAATTTCACCGCCGTTGTCCAGCGTAGCAAGTCCGCTGCCGGAAAGAGTAAGCGTACCGAGAGAACCTTCGTACGATCCCTGCAAACCGTCTGCGACTACAAGGTTGCCTTCGGCGTCTTCGACGTAAGTTACGATATTGTTACCTTTGTTGTCTTTTACAGTAAGAGTCTTGGCCGCATACAATTGGTCGACTGTCAAACCTTCATCGTCCGCAACGAATGTAACTCCCATGTAAACAGTGTTGCCCGTCACAAAGATGTTGCAGATCGTTTCACCGTTGACATACTGTACTGCAACAGCGCCGTTGAAGACTGAAGCCTTGAAAAGAGAAGATGTTATAGCAACATCGGAGGGTACTGCGATATGGAAATAGTCGTATGTGGTATCGTAAGGGAATACAAATACGCCCGTTGCCATGTCTACGTAACCAGATGTCGTTGCAAGTTCACCGTCGTCGTTCCAATGAATTTCGAATTTTCCCGTTTCGGGATCGATCATAACGAACTGACCTTCACCGTTCCATGGATGAGCGGTGTTGGATGCTTCGCCGTTTGCATTAACTGTCAGCAATGCGTTGTTCCACGACTGACCGACGCTGACGGTACCGTTAACTTTGCCGTCAAGTTGAACATAAACGGAAGAATAAGTTTTGTTGTCGTAAGGAGCGACAAGTTTGTCGTTTCCTGTTACAACGACCGTTCCGTACTCGGAAGTATATGTTGTAACTGTAGGATTGTTGTAATCCGCTTCGGTTACCGACGGCGTCCACACTGCTGTATCGCTGAGAGCGGGAACATCTGTTTTTGTATCCACGTGGCCGCATTCACATTCGCGCGTTGCGGTACCCGTGGTATCAAGCGTGGGCTCTACCGTGATTTCCCATGCGCCGTATGTATGAGGTGCAAGAGGAAGTTCTACGGTAACTTCGCCGTATTCGGAAGTATAAACCGTGCTGCCTTTTACCGTACACGTCGAAGGTGTGCTGGTCTTTACCGTCCAAACCGATGTGTCAGACAAGACGGCAAGCGTCACTTCGTCCACGTCTCCGCATTCACATTCGCGCGTTGCGGTACCCGTGGTATCAAGCGTGGGCTTTACCGTGATTTCCCATGCGCCGTAAGCGTGCTGACCTTTGGGAATAACTATTGTTACAGTGCCGTACTCCGAAGTGTAGACCTTGGAACCGTCTTCTTCGTGAGTGGCGGGAGTTTCCTTCATTGTCCATGTTTCCGTGTCGGACAAGGCGGGAACATCATCCTTAGTTTCCGTACCACCGCAAGTTTCACAGGTGCGGACAGCCACACCCGTAGTAGTTTCGGTGGGATCGGTAGTCAGTTGCCATTCGCCGTATTGGTGAGTGTGACAACCGACTCCCAAACTCATTACGAAAACAAGAATCAATGCTAAAAGTATTAACAGACTTTTGTTTTTCATAAGGTTTCCCTCCTAAAATATTAACCTTTAACTTGGTCAGAGTTATAAATACGCAAAATTATTTTGCTTCAAAAACGGTATCGATTTTGAAATAACCGATGTCGTCGCTTGAAAGTGTTGTACTCTTGCATATAATATTGTTACATTTTACCACATTACGCACAACAAATGCAAATGTTTGATCGTTAATTTTTATTATTATCTCATTTTTTTCTACCGTATAGGTACCTGTTACGCCGTTTTTGTCCGCATAGGAAGGCTGATAAAGTCCTTCGTCGGTTTCGTATTCGTCACAGACCGATACGGCAGTCACTGTGCCGTCGCCGTTGAACGTAAATGTCGTAGTTGCGTAGTACAGCATCGAACCGCCGTAAAAAGAGTGTGTCGCGCTGAACTGTTTGCCTGCTATAAGACCGGCAACGTTGACATTGAGTTCGGTGTAAGTCATTGTGTCGGTGTCAAGTTCGAATGCTCTTACTGTCGTTGATGTAATGAATGTAACCGATTTACCTTCTGCAACATACTCGCCGGAAACGACTCCGACGGTTGCGCTTCCGAATCCGTCGATTACCAGATTTCCGCTGACGCCCGTATATACACCGCGTAACGAATCAGACAGCAACAGACCTTTTTTCGCGTCCGTTCCCCACGTTGCCTTGACAACTATCGTGTTGTTTTGCGCTATTTGCACAAACAGTATAGACGAATCGTGTTCATCGGTTGTTACGTTTACCGTCTGAACATTTGCATATTGTGCAACGGCATACATGTAGGTATCGGCTCCGTCGACCGTAATTCTGTACAGTACGTGTCCGTCACAGCCTGCAACGCTCACCGTTCCGGTTGTGAAACAGTCGTTGAATGTAACGGCACCGCTGCAGTTTACGGAGATTATTCCGGTTGCAATCACATTGGCATTAAGCGTTACTGATGTTCCGTCGGTTGCAAACATTCTTGCCACAAAAGACAGATCATCGTCGGCTATAACCGCAAATCCCTGATATGTAACGCCGTTGGCTACAAGCACTGCCATTCCGTATTCGTCAACGCGGAGGTTGTACGCAGCATTTGCAATTGCATTTCCGTAGTTGGAAGCAAGCGGATTACCGTTGTAACGTGCGGTGACCACCTGAACGGCGTAGTAGGTTTCCACAAGTTGTCCGTCAACCGTTATGTTGACTTTAATCTGATAAATTCCCGCTCTGTTGATATCTACAGCGGTTGTATCCACCACCGACTTGTTGCCCACTCTCGCAGTTTTCTGTTCGTAGGTAAGTTCGCCGTCTTTCGTCACTATTCTGATACCGTTGACAATGTCACGTTTGCAATTGGAACCTGCGGCAACGGTATTTGTAGTAAACTCCACTACCGCTCCGTCGGTGATTACGCTGTTGGTATACACAACGCCCGTAAAGAAACCGTTGGCGCTGTATCTTACCGTCAGCACGTTTTTGAGATCGGCAAGGCTGAATGTAAAGTATTTACCGTAGTTAAACGTAATGTTTGTGTCGGTAAACGTTACTTTCAGTTCCTGATTGTGCAAGGTATAACAGAATGTCGTTGTTACGTAACTTGACGTGTCGAAACTCATTACACCGGTGCCGTAACCGTCGATAAACAGGAAACTTGTACCGTCGTCGGAAATGTATTTACCGAAAAGTCCGTCTTGCGGCAACAATGTAAAGGTCATTGTCTGGAAATCGAGGTTGAACTTGTAGGAATAAATTCCGTCGTTTTCGTCGAAAGAATAGAGCAGTAAAGTGTTTTCGTTGTAATTGTTACCGCCGTTCTTCATCGAACCCAGTTCGGAAAATGTTGCGCTTGCAACTGTCTGCCTGTCCACCGAATAGGTGACGCCTTCGTACTGATTGTAGACGATTTCGGCACTTTTGCCGTCAACCGTACCGGTAAAGATTTGTCCTGCCCAAGGTCTGTCGTCGGTAGAGCGGTCGATTTTGCCGGTGGTGTCATCCGTCATTTCGAAGTTTGCGGTGACGCCGTCAAAGGTAATGGACGCGTATTCGCCTTGATTTCCTTCGAATCCGTCGGAATAGATCACGTCTCCCCACGACACTTCGTAAATCGTGTCGCTCGCCGTCTTGGAGACAAGGGCTATTTTAAGTCCGAACCACTTTGTTACCGTTCCGTCGGCGGAGGTTATGCGGAATGTGTCAAAGGAATGACAGGTATAGGTGGCAACCAGCACGTTCAACGATGAGGAATCCACCACGACCATTTTTTCAATCGTCCACATGTCGGTGTTGAAGTAGACCATCGGACGTTTGTCTTCGTTATAACCTAATTTTACCGAGTTGTCGGGATCAAGCACTACGATACCGTCGTTATAATAGAGCGTATATTCGTACGAACCCCACTTTATCAAAGCGGTGTTTTCGTCTATCGCCCCGATGAACTGCGCTTCTTTATTGCGCAATGTAATGCCTCCGTCAGAGGTTATTATAAGTTTTCCGAGACGGGAAGAGGGAGTTGTCGTTCCTATTTCGTAGCCTTCCTCATCTTCCGTTGACGTCTGCGGAATTGTACGCTGTAACGTCGTGTAGGTGCCTATAAGACCCGGATTCATCACAACGACTTTTGCTGTGGCGGTAACACCCTTGTACTGCGCGGTGATATAGTAAACCCCCGCTGTAAAGGTGTCCGCTTTACCGCTTACCATATCGTACGTAACTTCGATTTCCTGTCCGTTTTCCACAACGGTAAACAAATCGGTTGTGAATACGGTTTCGCCTCCGAACACTACACGGTCTTGGGAAGTGATTGTCACTTCTCCTTTAACGGTCAGATAGTAACTGATTTCTACGGGATCGGAATCCGGTCCGTTGACGTACACGTCTATCGTAACAAGTTGTCTTGCCTGATTGGCAAAGTCTATCTGAGAAGTTACTTCGCCGTAACAGTAAATGCTCGTCACCCAGTCCGGGTTGTCTCCCACCTGACAGTTGCGACCGTTGCGGACAAGTTTGATGTTACTGAAGAAGTTGTATTCCGTAGTACCTTCCGGCAACACTACTTCTTCCTGTATCACCGACATTGTGTATTCTGTGTCCACAACCTTGTAAGTGATTGTTTTTTCAAAGTATACAAAGTTGGCTCCGCTGAGCCCTACAGGCTGATTGTTGTACGGAACGGTAATAGTAACCGCATAATCTCCCGTTTCATTGAAGTTGACTTCTGAAACGTCGATAAATTCCTCTATACCGCGGAAACGCAATCCGTTGACCAATACCACAAAGTCATCGGCAAAAGAATAAAAATTCTTGTCCGTGCCCAGTTTTACCGTTACGACATCACCGGAAGCGTAGTTTATAATAACGCCTCTCTTCACTTCGACCGTAGAAACGTAAGTTTTGCCTTCATACGTCAAAGTGATGGTGTTGATTCCTTCCTGCGAATAGTCTATTGTACCGCTTATCATTTCATTGGTAACGGGAATAACTTCCTCTCCTTTGGTAACGGTAAACAGAGTAGTAAGATCTATGTATTCGCTGTTGGGGTAAGTTACTATCTGACGGGTGGAAACTTTTACTTCCGCTTCCGCCACTACTTCGACAGTAACGCTTGCGTCGTAAACCTTTCCGTCAAGAGTGTACGCAAATGTCACCTGATAATCGTTGCCCGTCTGTGCACCGTTTAAAGCGGAACTGTCCACCATGTCGCTTGTAACCTGTACCGCTTCGCCGTCTACATACAGCGAAAACAACTGCGTAAAGTCGTAATCTTCCAGTTTCGACGGTGTGAGCGCAAGCACTATATAGGAAGGCGCGACAAGTACATCGTGTTCGTCGATTACGATGACTTTGAGAGTTTTCTCCGCACCGCCGTAAGAAACGGTGTATTCGTATTCTCCTGCCTCAGCCTTTACGCCGTTTGTGACCATGTCGGACGTGATGTCAACGGTAACTCCGTCAACGCTGACAGTAAAAAACTGATTGTAATCGTACTGCAACGCCAGATACTGTTTGACGGTAACCGATTGCTGTGACAGCGTTACCTCATAAACGGTAGGAATTACATTTACCGTCACGCTTGCCTGTTGTTCCTTGTAGGTACACTTTACGATAAAGGATTGCACAGCAGACGAGACCTGCGACAAATCCAGCATGGATCTGGTTACGGTTACCGCGACGTCGTCTTCTTTAACGGAAAACAGCGTTGTGTAATCGTAATCGGCTACTGCACTGTCCTTGATATCTACACTGCCGTTTATTGCCGTAACTTCCACCTTAGGATTAACGGGAGGATCTTCCGTTCCTCCCGTACATCCGCAAGTAACAAGCGTTACGACAGTCAGCAATGCAAGTATTATAAGTACTGCTGATGTCTTTTTCATAGTTGGCTCTCCTTTCATTAAAGCCTCTACAATCGGCTTGTCGTTTAGTTAATCAGTTAAGTTGAAAATCTCCTGCGTTAAAAATATCAATCCAGAAATACTTGGTACGGTTGTTTTCCACTCTGATCTGCAAACCGAGGTCATCGTTGATAAATGTCATTGTCTTGTCGCTGTAACCGGTTGCACCGCCTGTGGTGTCGGTGTTCGCGTTGTCGACTACGAATCCGAGTTTTGCAAGTTCTACCAGAAGTTTGTTCATTGTCGCATTGTAAGTTTCAGCGGTAATTCTTACATTTTCGTCATAATCGTCTATTTCTACGGTAAGAGAAATGTACTTTCTGTAAACCGCGTTGCCTTCGGCGTCTTCGCCCGTCTGATCGTAGTTGTAGAACGGTCCGTAAACGCTGTCACCGAACACATTGTAGAACAATGCTGCCTGAGGGAATTGCGCACTCTGATACTTTGTTCCGTAAGCATCGGCAAATGCGATGTCCGAATTTACTGTCTGACTTGTCAGAGCCGAACAGTCGGGACTGTAATACTTTGTTTCTGTAGAAGACCATGTCTGAGGAATCTGACGTTGTACGTAATTGTCGAACAGTCCTTCTTCAGGCATTTGGGTTGTTCCGAGATCGTAGTAATTTACGGTGATGTAGCCGGAATATCCTGCGGTGAGTTCGTAAGGATATTTTACTGAAACTACGCCGTTTTCGTTTACTACCAATTCAAAGTTGGACTGCAACGAAGCGGATGAATCCTGTGCGTAGTAAATGCCAAGTTCCATTGCTATATCCTTGCTGATGTTGTTTTCTCTGAGCACAAAGGTGTAGTTGGTAACACCGTTGACAGTCTTGGACCTTACATATTCAAACAAGTTTACTGAGAAATCGAAACCGGGCATCTGTTCGAACATATTGCCCGCCATTCTCTTGACGCCGTAATAAGCGTTGTTGGTCGAGTCGTAGTCAAATTCGTCGTAGTAACCTTCTTCCACCTGCTTGTAACCGTAGTATTCGAGACGGTACACCTTGTCATCCATTGCGTAATCGTACTTTGTGGTTTCGCACAACAGAATTTCTCCTTCCGTCACCCAGCCTTGCAGACCTGCGGAACCGGTTGCAACCGTCTTGTCTCCCAGCACAAGATTTGCGGTGCCGCTTGACAAAGATGCGGATATTTCGTAATCGCCGGGATCCGTTGCAGGAGCGCTTTGCTGTGTGTCTACTGCATGGAACGTGTAATTCTTTGCTTGCTTCATCGCGTCAAGAGCCTTTTGCAATACGTCGGAATTTTCTCCCGCTTCATAAGTTGCAGGCTGTTCGATTTCCGTCGTACCGATGTCGGAGAAAGTCAGTTCTATTACAGAGTAACTTGTTGCGTCGGGTTCTTCGGCGCCTTCGGGGTAAAGTACAGGTTCCGTCTGTGCAATAAGTTGTGTGATTGCACCGTTTTCTATCTTGAGATAAACCTTGTACAGCGTTTCCGTAAGTACGGGTGTGAGGCTGTAGGACAGATATGTCAGGAAATACAGTTCGTCAACGTTTGTTGCATCGTATTCGTAACTGTAAACTTCGTTTTCGGCGTCATACACAAACTTGTTGACGTTGAGTTGTGAAAGGTGATTCCACAGGTGCTGACTCTGCCATGTCGCGGGAATACTCGAAGTGTTGGTGATGACCTTGGAAGCAACCTGATTGTCCTTGTTTATGTACAGTTCTTCGAGAGCGTTGCCCTTTTCGCCGTTTTCGTTTACCACAAGGTTGTCATCACTGCCCTTTCTGTAATGGTTGGAAATTTCTTCCGTCGAGCCTTCAGCACTCCATGTACCCTGCCATTCGTTGTCATTCATTTTAACAGTCATGTTGTACACGGAATCGTAACTGTTGTAAGGCTGTGCGTAATTGATGTAGTGGTCGGTCAGTTTGCCGGTAACGGTAATGTTGGAATTACCTATTGTCTGGATCATTTCGGAGGTAAGTTCACCTACCTGTCCTTCCACAACGGGAGCCTTGACCGTAAGAGCGAAATCGGCTGATTTCGTCTTGTCGGCGTTCGACGTTGCTGTGAGCACTACGAAGATGTCGACGATCATGTCAGTCTTCACAACACGAATAATGTTGTCTTCAACTACTACAACGTTTTCTTTGCTGTAAGACCATGTGTAACTTGTGTCTTCGGCGTTTTTAACTTCCACCTTGACAGGCAGTGTTTCGTCGAAGTTGATTGTGTTCTTTTCTGCCGTTACTGTTATTTCGACGGATTTGGGCATATCTGCGCCGCAGACATCGCACTTTCCGTCATTGTCAAGGTCGACGTGCGTTGTGCATTGCGGAGTTGTGGGATTACAAGCGACCAATACGCTTGACATTACCAGCAACAGTGCAAGAACCAGCGCAACCACCTTTTTCGATGCCGTTCTGTTCATTTCTACTCTCCTTTTGTTTTAAATTTATTCTGCTGTAGGAACTACCCATACATAGATATATAAATCCAATTGATTGTCAACGGGCGCTACCCAAATATCGCCTTTGTGATATTCGCCGTATTCGTTTTTGACATATCCCAAAGATACGAGATAGGATTGCACCTTTTCCAAAGAACTGGATATTGTGTAATCGATGTCCAGAGGAACATCGTAATACAACTGAACTGTTTTCTTCACATTGGATTCCGTTGCCGGTTTACGCAACGTTGCCATGCCGAATCCGTAAGTGTCGCCCAAAGCATTGCCGAAGAAAGGTATTTCATCACTGCTGTCGCCCAGCAATTCGTTCCAGTATTCCTGAGCGTTGCGTTCCTCGTCGGACTCCGTATCTCCCAGTTCGCCGGGAACAATAATGCTCAACTGAGTCCAACTGTCGGGAACCTGCCGTACCTCGAAACCTTCGAACGTTGCCTCTGCAGGCGTTACGGTTGTGTTGAAATCGCTGTATTTCAATTCCACGACGCCGTACATCAGTCCCATATTGAAATAGAAACAAGCCTCGGTTATATAGCCGTCTTTTACTACCACGTACGGTGTAAACGACTCCGTTTGACTTGTATAACCTCTTGTCGCAAATATTCCGTAAAGCGATTTGTCGTTACCCACACAGTTGTAGAATGTGGAAGCGACTCCCGACATCATGTCTGCAACGTAGTACCGGGTTTCACCCGTTTCCTCGTCTTCGTAGTAGGAAGTAAATATCGCCGCTGCAAAGTCGAATGACGGTCTTGCCTCGTTCACCGACGACTGATATGCACGGCTTGCGACATATCCCGTTTCGGAATTGTAGTAAGCGTTGTAAAGATTGTCTTCGAACTTGCGGTAGCCGTAACTTCCTGAAGGATCCGGAGTGTGAATTTCTTCGAGATCTTCCGTATACGTAACACTGTACGGAACGAAATGCAGAGTGTCAGGAGTTATTGTTTCCACAAATCCCGCTTCGATTACACCCGTGGCATATGCAGAGGCTACGATTTCCTTGTAGTCCATTGTGTAGGACGTAAGGTTCTTCATATTGTCTATTGCCGTCTGCAATTTGTCGTGTACGGGCATATGAATGTATTTGTTAACGGTAGGAACTTCTATACTGTCGTCGACAACGATTGCAACGGTCATTTCCTGAATGGATCTGTAACCGTCGGCGACTGTGTAATCGTCACCGCTCTTGGCATATATACCGGAAATAACGTCTCCGGAAATTATAAGAGCAAATCCGTTTACTACAAAGTCGTACGGGTTGGCTGAGGCAATTACCTTTTTGTCCAGTCCGTCATCGCCGTTATACTCGTAACGCCAAGTGTCTTCGTTGAAGGTAAAGTCGTCGACTGTAAGTCCGTTGAAGTTGTTGTACAGACCCGAGTCTTCCCAACTTATTTTATTGCCGTCGTCGTCAAGCATGGGTTCGTATTCTTCCGAGTTGTTGAAATTGAGTCCCACGTTTGTAGCGTATCCGTCATGGTTTGCGCAGTACAGACCTGCCGCGGCACCTGTTGTGGAGTTGATATATTCTCCGTACCAGTGTTCGCCGTCCGACTTGGTTTTTATTACCGTAGTATAAGTGCTTTCCACCTTAGAAAAAGGTCCCAACGAATAAACCGTTATGTTGATAAATCCGTCGAAATAAACCCTTTCTCCCTGCAAAGCGTCGAGCATCTCCTGTGTAAGGTCGGGTTTTGCTACAACGGTAAGAGTTTTTGTGGCAAATTTTTCGCTGTTGGCGTTGCTTCTTGCTTCCACTTCCACAACTACGTCCGAAGTCACTTCCTTGGCTGTGACAAGGCCTGTTGCGTCGACGGTTATTACATCCTGTCCCAGGGTGACTTTCCAGGTAACGGAAGTATCTTCCGCACCGCTTACATTGGCTGTAAGTTGAAGCGTCTTTCCGCTGTGTATTTCCGAACCGCTTTCAATACCCACTGTCACTCCGTTGAGGTCGGGACCGGGAGCAACAATCTCCTTAGCTTCGAATGTAAATGTCTGCGTAGGTTCGGACAGTTGGTAATCCTTGCCTACCGCCCTGATGCTGTAAGTAAATGTTTTTGTTACGGAAGATGCCTGGTAGGAATTTGCCGTTACGGAATAATCCGTTCCGTCAATTGTAATTACGTAACCTATAGCGCCGTCCACCGCATCCCAGGTTATAAGCCCCTTGTCGTCTGCACTTACGTTGGAAGGTGTTGCGGGCTTTTCGGCAGCAGGTGAAGGATTGCATGCCGTCAGAGAAAACAGCATTACCGCAACAATTAAAATGGCCAGTAATCTTTTCACTGTTCTACCTCCTTAATAACTGTAAACATATTGAATCTCAACAGATTTGGTAGCAGTCGTAAAAGTCATTGAAATGCTGTTTAATCTGTCTCCGTCCAGTTGTACCGTCACAACCGCGTCGGAAGTTGCGCCTATATCAACGCCCAGCACCGTACCGATGTTTTCTTTAAGTACTTTAAGAGAAACGGAAGATTGTTCGGAAACTACTTCGGTAACGACGCTTTCAGTAAGGTTAAGTGATTTCAAAGCGTTTCTGTTTAAAGGCATTTCCTCCGACTTGGTGTTTTCTTTGAGTTCAAAAGACGAATCGAGCGTCGCTTCGGCTGTGGTTACGGACATTGAGTCGCTCATGACGACTATTTCCTTGCTGTAACGGTACACTACCGTATCTCCGTCCGATACAATCGCGATGCACTGCACCGTTGTGGCGTTTTGTGCCGCAAGACTCTGCGCCTTGGTTATGCTTGCAACCGCAGAGTTGCAAGCAACAGCCGTAAGCATTACAAGGCACAAAATCGTCGCTGAAATAATTAATCTGAATCTTTTCATTTCTACTCCTCCGTTACATAAAACGGCGTCTGATAGCAAGCGCTCCCAGTACGGCGACAACGGCAGCACCTGCGGCTACTGCCAGATAAGTGTTGTCAACGACTGTTTTGATTGCTCCTATTTCTTCCTGTACCGCTTGATTGTATTCGGTAAGACCGTTTTGCAACTTGGTGTAATTTGTAAGATCGAGCAACATTCTTTCCGACGCTGTCAGTTTGGAAATTCTGTTAGCGATGTCCTGCAACATTGCAAGATCCTTGATGTCAAACTCTTGTGGAAGTGCGTCTATTTCCGTCTGCAGTTGCTGAGCGGCAAGACTTGCATTTGACAACTTCAACTTGCGCAGAGTTTCTTTTGCTTCGAGCACCATCGTGACATATTCGTCATACTGCTCTTTGCTGTAACCGTAATCGGTAGGATCCTGAGTAATGGCGTTGTAAGCGGACACTGCGTTGGTTATAAGAGTGTCATCCGTCATTGCGATAGTCTTTATCTGAGCAATTTCCTTTGCATATTCGAAGAACTGCACCAGATTCTTGTCTCTTGCGACATAGTTGCTGCGAACGGCGTCTTCGATATTGCCGAAGTAAACGCGGAACACAAGCGAATCGTAACCTTCTATACCTTCGTTGGCGGGAAGTATCATATTGATAGGTTCTTCCTTGCCCAACAGGTTGACAAAGTTGAAGTAGCAGAGTTCCCAACCCATGATTTCGAAGTAACCGTGCAACAGATCGTAACCGGGATCTCCTTCCGACAAAGACGCGTCGTCATTGTAGGAATTTTCCAGTGTAGGAGCGGTAAAGGATCTGAATTCCACGCTGTCGAGGTTGTCGTAACCGTAGAAAGCGTAGTTACCTATCGACTTCATTGTGTCAGGCAAAACTATCGAAGTGATGTTTTTGTTCTGGTTACCTGCAAACAAATCAACTCTTGCAGTGCCTTCCTGCACCGTCAGTTTGTTGATGTTCTTATTTGCGGGTACTGATGTCAGTTGCAAATCTCCAGACGGCATTACAGTGTACAAAATACCGTCGTAAAGAGTTATAAAATCGTTCAGTTTGCCGTCGTTTGTCTTGCCGTCCGCTCCGTTATAGAAGAAGTCGGTAAGAGAACTGCAATCGAGGAATGCCTGTACGCCAAGATATTCCAGTTTGTCGGACAGCACGAATTCCTTCATGTTACTGTTTCCGTAGAAACAAGCGATACCTATACTTTTAAGAACAGGCGCATCGAAAGAAACAATGTTTGCCTGCTGGAAAGCGTAATCGCCTGCGACTTCCAGACTTGGAGCGTTGATGTTGCCGGTAACGGATGTGGAAGCAAACGCTCCGAATCCGATGTTGACCGCGCCTGACAAGTCGACGTTTGCAAGGCTGCTTGCGCTTGTGAAAGCGTAGTCCTTGTAAGTTTCAACGTTTGCGAGGTTGACGGAAGTAAGACTCGAACAACCTGCAAAAGCGTATTCGCCTACGGTAGTTACCGAATCCGGCAAAACAACCGTTTTAAGATTGTTGCAGTAAGCAAACGTATAGTTGGGTACAGCGGTAAGACCTTCGGGAAGAGTTATTTCCGTAAGACCGCTGCAACCGAGGAATGCGCCGTCTCCTATCTGTGTAAGAGTTGCGGGAAGTTGCACTGCGGAGAACTGAGGAGCCCCTCCGTTTTCGGAATATCTGCCGAACGCGCCTTCTCCGATACGTTCGACAACAGGCATCGTGAGAATACGTAAAGCACTGCAATCGGCAAAGGCGTAATCGCCTATATGTTTTACATTGGTAAGATTTGCCGTTGCGAGAGAAGTACAGCCGTAGAATGTTTCCGCTTCGATTGTGTCGTCCGTCTTGGACAGATCAATCGTTTTGAGACTTACGTCACGTGCGAAACATCCTCTGCCGAAATGCACACCGCCCGCTGCGGGCATATTTACCGTTTCGAGATATACGCAATCCTGGAATGCGCCCAGTCCGTAATTGCTGTTTGCTCCGAGAGTAGCCTGTTGCAACTTGGAACTGAAAAACGCTCCTTCTCCGTACTGTGAGTCGTCGCCTGTGGTGACTTCTTTAAGACCGGTATTGGCAAAAGCGTAATCGCCTGCCGCGGTTACCTTGTCAAGGTTGTTTACCGCAACAAGGCTTGTAGCATATCTGAATGAATGTTTACCTACAACAGAACCTTCTGCATCGGCAAAGTTTACCGTTGCAAGATCCTTACAGTTTGCAAATGCGTAGTCGCCGACGTTTACCGCTTTGGTGAATGTGACCGTAACCACATTGATACCGCTGAATGCTGCGGGAGCGATATTTTCGTAGTCCAGTACCAATTCCGCGGAGGAATAATCCTTTCCCGTTGCAACGAATATTACGGTATCGCCCTCTTTGTTGAGCAACAGTCCGTTTTGTTGGTCTGCGGAATAGTACTTGCTGTTCGTCACATCAAAGGTTGTTACGGATGTATTCTGGAAAACGGTACCGTCTATCTTTTCGATATAAGTGTCGGGTCCGAACACAACAGTCTGCAAAGATGTACAGTCAAGGAAAGCGTACGCGCCTACCGTCAGCGTATTGTCGGGCAAAGTCACGGTGTCAAGAGCAGTATCGCCGTAGAACATCTGTTCTCCCAGCGTGCCTATTTCCACACCTTCGTCCAGATTGAACCGAGTAAGCGCGGTACACTCGCTGAATGCTCCTTTACCCACCGAAACAAGGCTGTTGTGCAATGTCACGCTTTCGAGGTTTTTGCACTGAGCGAACAGAAATTCGGGAATGTTTACCTTTTCGTAGATGTCCACGCTGACAACCGCAGTGCGTGCGAACATTGCAGAGGACAACTTGGTGTTTTCACCCAACGTTACGTCGGAAAGCACTGAACAATCCTTGAAAATTTCCGCTCCGCTGTTTCTCAACGCTGTAAGATCGACGGATGTAAGACTGATACAGCCTTCGAAAGCGTTTGCGCCTATGGCGAACACCTTTGTAAGGTCAATCTGTTCAAGGCTTTCGCACTTGTAGAACGCCTTGGCACCGATCGTTCCAGTCTTGGTATCTTCAAGGTTTATTGTAGTAAGTTTCTTGTCGTTATAGAAGGCGTATTCCCTGATGTATTTAACGGTGGAGGGAAGTTGCACTTCCTTTAAATTGGAACAGTTGTAGAACGCATATTTCTGAATGTCTTCCACTCCGTACGGAATAACTACCGACGTTACCGAAGTATTTGCGGAAGGTATCTTGTTTGCGTCATAGTCGTCTTCGGGAAGTTCCACTTCGTAGTCCGTTTCGTACAGACAGAACGCATACGAACCTATGTAAAGTATACCTTCGTCGTCGGGAATGACAACTTCGCCGCCCAGTCCCTTGTACGCAACAAGAACACGGTCTTCTATGACAAATTCGCTCTTGACGGTCAGTCTTACGCTTGCCATTATGTTGGAGGTCACTCCTGTGTGCTTGTTGGTGATTTTCAGAGTTATGGTGGCGCTGCCTTCCTTCAACGCGGTTACTTCGCCCTCCTGATTGACAACCGCAACCGTTTCGTTTGTCGAAGAGTAACTGAAGTCGTAATTGTCTTCGGCATACCACGGATCCAGATCGTAATACAGTTTGACCTTTTCTCCGGGATAGAAACTGATGCCCGATGCCAGACTGCTGAGGAATATTCTGCTTCCCGTAGAACCGATTTCACTTGTCTGCGCCGCTCTCGAGTAAGCGAACAGCGTATCGAAGTAGGAAAATCTCAGATTCTTTACCGTTGTGCTGTCTGCATCGTCAGACACGCTCATTCTGGCAACCGTTTGCGCCTTGGCTTTTACGTTTATGATTATGTTGGCGGCTTTAAGGTCCATCTGTTCGGTGACCGTAACCGTTGCTATACCCGGTTTGAGGCACTTGATAAGACCTTCTTTAACTTCCACTACCGATGTGTTGGAAGATGCCCAGTTGAGGTATTTGAGGTAATCCTTGTCGGCGTCCACAGTGCTGTCGCCCGTTGCAAGATATTCCGTAAGGTCTACGACCTCGCCTTCGGTGACATTGAGTATAGACATGCTTGTTCCGGACATCGAACCGTCGGAAGTAAATTTGAAGTCACCCTTTGTTCCGGGAAGTTGGCAGATGTATATAGCCGAATTCAAAGCGTAGTCGTCAATGGAGAACGCCAACGCGCTGGTAATGAGTTTGTCTTCGTAAATATCTTCGAGGTAATCGGTAATTTCAAACCGTACAGCCGTTTCGGAATTTCTTTCGCCGTATATCGGTATGGGATTTGCGGAAAGCACCGTGTAACTCGAACTGGAATTGAACAGTAACGGCGTAATGGACTGTGCGTAGTGATTGTCGTAAACCGTCAATGTGATGTAGTAACGGTCTTTCTTCAAAGTCTTGTCGTAGACCTTCTCGTAGGAAACATCTTTCAGTACCGGTGCCTCGTTGTCCATGTAGAAGTCGAAACTGAAACTGTTTCTAACATTCGTGTCGGTACCGCCGTAGCCGTAGTCAAGTTTGCCCTGCATCTTGAATTCGTACTGACGGTTGTTGATAAATCCTTCCTGCAACGAACTTATTTTAAGATAGTTGAAGTAAGGAATGGGTGAACCGCCCAGCGAGTAAGCCTTTACCGCGTTGTAGTCGGTCAGTTCGTAAACGACTTCCCCCGTCACCTTGTCGGTGATGGTAAACACCATTTCCTTGGCGTTACGCAAAAGTCCCGCATACACCGAAGAAATGCCGTCTATTGTTCCGAACACGTTGGAGATCGCAATGTGATCTTCGGTTGCCGGTATTGCATCGTATTTTGACAGATCGATATCGTACAGATACGTTCCGAGAGGGATTATGTAATTGTACAGATACGAACCGTAAGGCGTTGTAGCGTAGTAATCTGCCTTGATCTTGTCTTCATCGTCAATGGCTTCGTTGTGCGCTTCGCTCTCCACTTCGTAATACGTCTTGTCGAACATGGGCGCTTCCGTCCAGTCGCCGTAAAACGCGAGGAAAGGAACATTGAGGTTGACGTCGGCGGAATCCGCTGCCGTCAGTTTGACAAAACCTTCCACGTACATTCCGTAAGGGAACAGTCTGTCAATCATCAGCATGTCGTCATCCGTCAGAGTGTACACCAGTTCCACAGCCACCTGACTGTTGGGCTTTACGGTGACGCTGTTCTGTGCAACGCCGTCCACCGTTGCCGTCCAAGTACCGTTGAGCAACTGTGACTTTTCAGCCACATACTTGTCGTTTGAAGTAGAAACGCTTTCCGTCATTCCTATTACGGACAAATCGTAGTTTACTTCCTGATCAGAGAAGTTTACCACGTTGAACTTCATCGTGTAAACGCCCGTTCTTTCGGGATCGTCGTACAGTTCCAGTTTTGTTCTGTCCGTGCCGTCTACGGTGATATACGCCTTACTTGTCACCGCATTTATAAGACTTGCAAGACCTGCGCCCTGTTTACGAGGCGAATAGGGATTGCCGTCTTCGTTCAAAACTATATTTGCCGTGGACATCATCAACTGATTGGTCAATGCGGTTATTTCCTGCATGGACTTTTCAGTGAATTTTTCTTTGAGGTACTGACGTATAAGCACTACTATACCGCAAAGGTTGGGAGACGCCATACTTGTACCGCTTTGTGTGTCGTAACCGCCACCGGGTACGGATGAGAGAATGTTTCCGCCGTGAGCGGTGATTTCCGGTTTGAGTTCCAACGAAGGCATGGGCCCCCAACTGGAGAAGTCTGACATGAAAGGACCGGCCTGCTGACTGTAACTTATAGTAAGCGTTCCGCTCTTTTTGGATGCGAGAACAGTACCGTCATCCTTTGAAATTGAGATGGTGGGAATGTGATCGCTCTTACCCATCGACATCGAAATACTGCCTTCGACGTTGTTGTAAATGATACAGCCTATTGCGCCCTTGCTCTTGGCAATCTGTGCTTTTTCTTCAAATGTGTTGTCACCGCGCTTTACCAGAGCAATCTTGTCCCTGACGTCTATTGCCGCGTAATTGACGCTAAGTCCTACGCCCGGAACGGTGACGTATTCAAATGTACGGGTCTCCCCCTGACTGAGCCCCAGTTCGCCGAAAAAGTCGTTTTCTTCGCCGGAAATGGAGTTGGATTCAAGGAAGTAGAAGGTATGGAAAGCCGTGTTACCTTCTGAAGCGACGATATACTTGCTCTTGGTACCGCTGATGGAAGCAACTGACAGTGCGGAGGCATATGTGGAAGGAGAACCTACCGTGCCTGAATCGGGGTTGGTAACAAGGTTTGTGTTACCCTGTTCGCCGCCGAAAGCCGAACTGTAACTGTTACTTGCCGCAGTAATAAGACTGATACCGCTCTGACCGATTTTTTCGTAGACTTCGTTTATCTTGTATTCGTCTACTTCGCTTGCAAAACCGCAGGACGAACCCAAAGACATGTTGATTGCGTCCACCTGCAACAACACGGCGTCTTCGAGTGCCGCAAGTATTGCTTCGGAAGGAGCGCCTTCATCGAGGTCGGGGAAAACCTTCATGAGCACAAGTTGCGTGTTTGTGGCAACGCCCTTAATGGTGTCGTCTTTACCGCCTATAATGCCCGCAACGTGCGTTCCGTGTTCGGAATCGTAAGGAAAAACGTCGGGGTCGCTGTCGGCGTAGTCGTAGGCAAAGGGAATCTTGTCGCTGTAATAAACGTCGGAAACTTTAAGTCCGGGCGTTCCCTTTACTGCGTTGCTGACCTCTTGAGTATTGCTGAGCATGTCGGAAACCTTGTTTCTTGTAATGAGCAGTTCGCCCTCGGGCTGATTGGCAAAAACCGAGTGACTGCAATCGAAACCGGAGTCCAGTATAGCAACGGCTGTGTGTATTCCGCTGTAAGAAACGTTGCTCGAATCGAATATACCTGTGGGGTAAACGTCAACGTCGTTTTCCACCACCGTCTTTTCCGTGGATTCGGTAGACTGCGGAAGGTTGTATGTTTCCGACAGGATAACGTCGTCCACCAGCGTGTAGTCGTCGAGTCTGTCAAGATTGCCGTATTTTACGGTAATTGCAACGGCATTTATGACTGTGGTATAAGTATATTCCACATCTTCTATAAGACCGTCCGCTTTTAAAGCAGACAACAATCTGTCCTGCTTTTCGGCAATTTTCTGCACCTGTTCGACGCCTTCGGCAGTCTTGGCATATTCGCCTACGGATGAAATCTCATTGCTGTAACGTCTGTTGTAGGTGTCTATAAGTGCCTCGTCCTTCAAAGTAACCATTACGACTACATCGTCATCCGCTCTGTAACCGTTGTTTTCGATGAGGTACTCGGCCTTGATTTGTGACATCAACTGATCCTGCGTCAGTTTGGAATCTGTTCTGAGCACACCCAACTGTCCGCTTTCCGCGCTTGTATCAGGTGTGACGACAACGCCGAGTGCGTCGCAAGCCACAAGGCTGAACATCACTATTACCATCAACAAGCAAATAATTATCTTACGCATTTAACCAAAACTCCTTTTAACCAAGCCACAGACCTATCAGTATTACCGCGATTGCAAAACAGCATATCACGCACAAAAACGCTGGCAGATATGTCGTAAAGGCAGCCTTTATAACCGCCCAACGTTCCTTCCGGGTGAGACCGACGCCGTCGTTCTTGCCTCTTTTCCAGAAAGGTCCGTCTACTCCGTCCATACTGTAAACCGTGTGACCGTCGTCTACGTAATTTATTTTTTTCTTTTTGCCTTTTTTGTCGGCATTATTTTTCTTTTTCATTCTTTTCTTCTTGCTCTTTGGCAGCAAGCAATTCGCGGTACTCTTTCTCGTATCTGTCAAGATGCGACATCACTTCCTCGTCGTACAGGTGACATGCGACAAAATGTCCTTTTACATGTTCGATGTACTGCGGTTGTTTGAATTTGCACACGTTCATGCACTGATTGCAACGGGTGTGGAACTTACAACCTTCGGGAGGATTGGCAGGTGACGGGATGTCTCCGCCGAGAATAATACGATCCATTTTAACATCGGGATCGGGTACAGGCACTGCCGAAAACAATGCCTTTGTGTAGGGATGTAACGGATTGTCGAAAATTTCGTCTGTTTCGCCCGTTTCCATTACATTGCCGAGATACATTACCATTATTTTGTCTGTTATGTATTTTACCACCGACAAATCGTGCGAAATAAAAACATAGGTAAGTCCTTCTGTTTTTTGCAGTTTTTTGAGCAGATTGATTATCTGCGCCTGAATGGACACGTCAAGAGCGGATACAGGTTCGTCGCATATGACGAGTTTGGGTTTTACCGCCAACGCTCTTGCTATACATATACGCTGACGCTGACCGCCGCTGAATTCGTGCGGATATCTGTCGTAATAATGGCGTTGCAGTCCGCACTGTTTCATTATCTTGTGAACGTAGTTTTTAATTTCCGATTTGGGAACGATGTTGTGCACTCTTACCGCTTCGGCAATGATGTTTCCTACAGTCATACGCGGAGGCAGACTGGAATAGGGATCCTGGAAAATCAACTGAATGTCGGTACGGTACTTGATCATCTCGCTGCGTTTCAGGTCGGTGATGTCATCTCCGTCGAAATATATCTTACCGCCGTCGGAATCGTACAGTTTGAGTATGGTACGGCCCAAAGTGGTTTTACCGCAACCGGATTCGCCCACAACGCCTATCGTCGTGCCTTCTTCCAGAGTGAAACTTACGTCGTCCACCGCTTTAAGACTGCTCAGTACCTTGCCGAACAACGATCTTGTAAGAGGAAAATATTTCTTGAGATTTCTGACTTCCAGTATATCTTCGGAAACTACGAAGTCTTCTACCGCGTTGCCCTTTCCGTCGGTAACGGTAACTGTGTGGTTTTTCTTGCCTACGTCGGCAGAAAACTTTACCTTTACCCTTCCGTCTTTCAACAAAGAAACTTCTGCTCCCTCCGACTTTTCGCCCTTGACTTCGACGGTATAGCGCGTTTTTCCCGATTGGATGACTGCCACTCCGTTTGCATCGGTAAACACAACGGGCGAGGTAATATTGCTGTCAGTCACTGACTGAACTTTTACTTTTTTAGCCATTGTGCTTCTCCTCTTGATCGTACAGGTAGCAAGCAACGTAGTGCGTGTCGCTTACCTTGACAGTTTCGGGATATTTGCCGTTGCACTTTTCGGTACACCTGTTGCACCTGTTTTTGAAGTAACAACAGTCGGGCAGATTAATGGGATTGGGAACCTGTCCCGGAATGGAAAACAAAGGCTGATCGGATGGCGAAGTGATCAGAGGCTTGCTCTTCTGCAATCCTATCGTGTAAGGATGCAACGGATTGTGGAAAATGTCGCTTGCAGTGCCCTTTTCTATAACTCTGCCTGCGTACATTACCACCACTTCGTCTGCCATTTCGGCAATGACGCCGAGGTCGTGCGTAATCAGCATTATCGAACATCCCTGCGACTTCTGCAACTCTTTCAGCAGTTCCAGTATCTGCGCCTGTATTGTAACGTCAAGCGCGGTAGTAGGTTCGTCTGCTATGATAAGTTTCGGATTGCCTGACAACGCCATCGCTATCATGACACGCTGACGCATTCCGCCAGAAAGTTCGTGAGGATAAGAGTTGTAAACTCTTTCGGGCATTGCGATGCCCACCTTTTCCAGCATTTCTATACTGTGAGCCTTTGCGTCTTCCGCGGTTATGTCGGGCATGTGTACGAACAGCACTTCGTCCATCTGATTACCTATCGTAAACACGGGATTGAGACTTGTCATAGGTTCCTGGAATATCATTGTGATGTCTTTTCCGCGGATCTTGTACATTTCGCTTGTAGGCATCTGTACAATGTCGTAAGCAAGTTTTCTGCCCTGTTCGTCCGTGCCGAGATCGTCGGTGTTGAATCTGATCTGACCTTCCACTACTTGTCCCTGAGGAGCCTGCACCAGTTGCATTATGGACAGTGACGTTACGCTTTTTCCGCAACCGGATTCGCCTACCACGCCCACTACCTTGTTTTTGGGAATATCGAAAGAAACGCCGTTGACGGACATTACCGTACCGTTGTCGGTAAAGAACACGGTCTTGAGTCCGTCTATCTCCACAACATTGTTGTTGTCGCGCATCGTTGTTGTATAATCTTCAACGTTTCGTTTGCGTCTTTTAAGAGCCTCGTAATACTTCATCTGTCTGATGTTGTGTTTGAGTATCTGACGGCTCTCCTTTATTGAAATGTAATTAGTGTTTCTGTTTCTCATGTTAAAGTCCTTTAAACGACTGAATAATCACAGTCGCACCGTCGGATGTGATTATTTTTTAGCCTTCGGATCCATTGCGTCACGGAGACCGTCGCCTACAAAGTTAAATCCCAGAACCGCAATTACAATCAGTATACCTGCGGGTAACCACATATTCATGTGATAACTCAATACTGATCTGTCATTTGCGCCTGCTATCATAGTACCCCATGCCGCCTTGGGTAATTGCACGCCCAGACCGAGGTAACTCAATGTGGATTCGTAAAGAATTACGCTGCCCAGACCGAGAGTCATTGAAACTATCAACTGAGGCATTACGTTGGAAATGAGGTGAACGAATATCTTGCGCCATGTGGGCAATCCCATTACTTCCGTTGCGGTGATGTATTCCTGTTCGCGTAAAGACAGTATCTGTCCGCGCACAAGTCTTGCCACTCCGCTCCAACTGAACACCGTAATAACCACCATCAATACATATATCTGCTGATCAGCCTGTAAATTCCAGGATCTGATTACTTCGGACGCGATAAGCAGAATAGGCAATGTGGGAATACAGTTGAATATGTCCACTATACGCATTATCAACTGATCCACCCAACCGCCGAAGTAGCCGGCAAGACCGCCTAAAAGTATACCGATAAGCGTTTGGAGTATAACGACTATAAAACCGATGGTAAGAGAAATTCTTCCGCCGTACATCAGTCTGACAAATACGTCAAATGCCTGATCGTCCGTACCCAGAAGGTGGTCGATACTTGGATCCGCGTATTTGTTGAGGTTTTCCACAATGGTGACAATTTCGGTAACGGTTACCGTATTGCCGTTTTCGTCTTCATAAGTATGTATTTTGACGACATCGGTTGCAGTAGGAGTTTCGTCCGCCTCCGTTTCTCCCCATCTGGGATACACGACGGGACCTAAAAAGGAAAACAACAGCAGAAACGCTATCATCACAAGTCCCACAATGGACAACTTGGAACGGAAAAATCTTCGTGCGACAAGTTGCATGGGACTCATTTCCCTGTATGTTTCCAGTTCTTCCACTTCTTCGTCGTCGGCAATGTCGTTTAATGAATTTAAAGGCTGTTCGTCGACTTGCGCCTCCGTTCCCAGAACCGTCAATTCAGTAACGTTGTGCAAATTTTCGTTATTTGCGCCGTTGCTGTCGGCAACATTGTTTATATCCGTATTCATTTGTACCACCTATTTAGTAAGTTTGACGCGCGGGTCTACGATTGAGTACATGATGTCTGACAACAATGTACCGATGACGGTAAGTATAGCCAAAAACATATTGTATCCCATAACAAACGGTATGTCGCCTTCTATCAGAGCGTTGTAGGAAAGACGTCCTATACCGTCTATACCGAACACCTGCTCCGTTATCATCATACCGCCGAACAACGAAGGCAAAATGCCTGCCAGCAACGTTGCAAGGGGGATGAGCGTATTGCGGAATGCGTGCTTGTATATTACGGTGCGCTCGGACAATCCCTTTGCGCGCGCCGTACGTATGTAATCCGCGCTCAGCACTTCGAGAGTGTTGGTACGCGTATAGCGCATCAAGCCGCCCAGAGAAAGTATTACGCTTACAAATATAGGCAGTATCAGGTGATAAGCCATGTCGCCTAACTTTTCCAGAAATCCGAGGAAAGTGTCCGGGTAACTTGCCGTTGCGGAAATAAGTCCGCCGAAAGGCAATATGCCGAGGTCAACCGCAAAGAACTTTATGGCTATCGCCGCAAAGAAATAGGTGGGCAACGATATACCTATCATTGTAAATACCGTTACTACGTAATCCGCAACCGAATACTGCTTGGTGGCACTTATAATGCCCAGCGGTATTGCTATCAGAAATTGAAGTATCGTCGCAACAATGGCTATGGCAAAAGATATCCACATGTTCTCGGTGATGACCTGTCCGACGGGTTTTTCGTATTTGAACGATCGTCCCAAATCCCCTTTGAGCATGTTGCCCAGCCAATTGAAATATCCTTTGATGATGCCGCCGAAAGAATTGTCGGCAAGTCCGTACATTTCCTTGAAACGGTCTATATCTTCCTGACTGATACTGCCGGTGTTCAACTGTTCGGCGTACTTGTTGTCTATGTAGTCGGTAGGCATCATACGCACCAGCGAGTAAATGATGATAGACACACCCAAAAGAATTACAATGGCTATCAGCAGTCTTTTGATGATGTATTTTAACATTTTGTCTTTGCAATGTTGTGCTATTTAACGCAAGGTTAGCAACATTGCCTCCTGTAATTTGCCCAAACCGACCTTTCGTGAGGCAGGTCGGTTTGTACTGATATTTAAATTACTTTTCCACTACCAGCGAGATGTTGTGCATATCCGCCGTCAAGCCCTTAAACGCCGTTGCGGGGCTGAAGAATGTTGAAGTGTCGATCTTGTTTGTATTGTAAGCAAACATATCGTTTCTCTGATAGGTAGGCAATTCGATTGCCAGTTCCATTACGATGTCCAACGCTTCCGAATAGGTCTGCTTACGTGCAGCCTGATCGTTGGTAGTACGCGCTTCTTCTATCAGGTCGGACAAATCTTCGATTCTTTTGTATTCGTAAGCGTACTTGTCAGTATTGGCAAGAATCTGCTTGTAACCCCAGTTGAGTACAGATGTCGCTGTGGAATCCATGTGGTAAACCTGATACATATCGGGGTCAATCGTCGATCCCCACGCGGCAGCCCACACCGTCAACGCACCGCTGGAAAGTTTTTTCAAAGCGTCTTTGTCCGTTCTGACGGTTATGTTAAATCCGACTTTATTGAGCAGTTCGGCTGCTTTAAGCATTGCACTGTACGCAGGGTGTTTTGTTTCCTGACCGGCAATTGTGAATTCAAACATACATTCATTCTTACCGTTGTCGGCGTACAGACCGTTACCGTTTAATGTATAGCCTGCCTTTTCTTCCATGAGCCACTTTATAAAGGCTATCTGCTCATCCTGAGTAAGAGTTTCACCGCCCTGCTTACCGTTCATCGTCATATATTCGTAGTAAGAGGAGTCGAGTTTGCCCTCAGCGTAGAGATCCTCGTAATTTTCGGGTATTTCCCCGCCGATGTAAGGATAATAAGCCACACAGTCTTCGGGATAAGCCCAACTTTCTCTGGACATCGAACGGTAGATGGGTTTTGCAAGGTTTTTATAGAAAGATACCGTCAGTGAAACGTCGATGGAGTACATTATCGCACGTCTTACATAAACATTGGGAATCTTACCTGCGTTTACTCCGATGTAGCCGTAACCAAGCGTGGTGATACGTGTATAGTCGTATCCTTCGGACTTGTGCTTGTTCATTTCCGTTTCCGTTTCGGGATCTGCGTTAGGTTGAGCAAAGTCTACCTGATTGGTGTACAGAGCGTCCAGCATTGAGTTGGCTGAAACGACCTGGAATCTTACCGATTTGATTTTAGCGGGACCCATTACGAAATAGGGATTTCTTTCGAAATAAATTACGCCCTTGTCGTAAAAATCACCCGACTGAACGTTTTCCAGTCCGCCGCTGGATTTGCTTGCCGCATAAGCGCCCGCACCTACGGGTACGCCTATTTTTTCGGGAGCTTTGACAACATTTTCCATGAAAGTCTGAGACTTGTATTCAACGCCGAAACGGTTGTCGGCGTAACTGAACGCTTCGATGTGTTCCGCATCGGAGTAGTAATACATGGGAGCAACCGAGAAAGCAAAGTTCCAGATGGCTTTGGGGTCAACGTTGTTGATGGTGATGCTAAGAACTTCGTTGTAACCGTCTTTGACAGAGCCGTCATCGTTGTATTCGGGCTGAACGTATTCAACGTTGTTCACCGTTACGGGACCGTCAAAGTTTGCAAACTTGATACCGCTGATGTTGGGGAATGCAAGAATGCCGTCGGCAGGTTTGTCCGCTTCCATTTCCGCCTTGACGATAAAGTCAAACAAAGTTGTTGCCGTATTCCAGTATTGAAGTATTTCGTCGATGGATCCGGGCATATTTGCCGCGTAAACGGTGTTGATTGCCGTTTCTTCCGACCATTCTTTCAAAGTCGCAAGATCGCTGTCCGACACAAGCGAAGAGTGAAGTTGACCTTCGTCCTTGTTCCAGGATATAAATCCTTCGTTGAACAAAAACATTTCCACGTCTGTGGTAAACAGGTTTCTGTATTCGTTGCCTTCTTTGTCAACGAATATCTGTTCTTCGTAACTGTCACGCGAGTTGCTGTAGTCGTCTTTAAGTTCCTGCAGGAAAAGTTCCTGCGTCTTTTCAAAGTCGGTAACTACGTTTGCATAAGCTTCGGAAACACCTGACCATTCCGATTGGAGGTAACTCTTCATCAGATCTTCGTCCACGGATTCGTCGGCATGATCTTCCAGTACTGCCGTTGCCGCTTCGATAAGCGCATCCACTCTTGCTCTTGCCGCAATTCTGTACTTTGTTTCGAATGCGTCCTGTTCTTCTTCGGTGGCTGCCTGCGTGCGGTACTCTTTAAGACCTACGATATCCGTAGAGTAAATGGTACTGCTTCCGGTATAAGCGGGATCCAGATAGAGGTAAAGGTTAAACAGTACGTCCTTTATCGTAAGAGCGGAACCGTTGGAGAATTTAACGTTGTTTTTAAGTACGAAATAGTAAGTTGTCGTCTGATCGACGTCGTAAGTACCTTCGGTAATTATTTCCAGGTCCTTTGCAACAACCGCTTCGTCGTCTCCGTAAACGGGATTGCCTTTTTCGTCGTTGGCGATCATTCCTATCTGAGTCATTCCCACCACACTGCTGTCAGTTGCGGATGTGGAGAAAAACGGATTGAAAACCTTGTCCACTTCCTGAGTGGTAAACACCAACTTGTCGTTTTCGTTGTCGTAGTAAGTCTTCTGAGCGGGTTTACAACCGACAAAAGTCAATGCCGTTGTCACAATCATAACCACTGCCAGAACAAGACTTAAAATTTTGGGTATTCTATTTGTAGTCATCTTATTCCTCCGAATTTAATGGTGTATATGTCAGTTCCGAAGTAAATCCGGTAACTGTAGTTAAATCGTCCTTGAAACAAACCGCTTCGGTAAGTTTTACAATCAGTCTGTTTGCCTGGTCTGCCGCTATTTGATTGGGCAAACTTGTCACTGTAATGTTTCCGCTGAAGGTAACCTTTGAAATTTCGGTATTTGTTGCGCTGACCGACAGCGGAGCGAAATAAATTTTGTAAATATCGTTGTAGCCGGCAAGTATTGATATATCTACGGATACATTTTCAAACACGACATCTTTAATCTTTGCGCCGTCGGTCTGACCGAACAGACTTATGGCAAGACTCTTTTTGGATGAGTCCTCGAAATCCTCTATAAGATCGGCACGGTTGGCAGAATAAGATATAGAGAAATTACTTATCTTATGTCCGTTACCCAGAAATTCTTTCCGGAAGTCACCGAATGAAAGGGATTTGGATTTGCCATCCAAATCGGACACGTTTGCAAAGTCTATGTCATTTGCCAGATAAATGTTTTGTTTGAGAGAAATAGCAGTTTTCAGTTCGCTTGCCGACGTTACAACAGCGTAAGTTCCGACAATGTACTTAGCGTAGACTTTTATCGCGACATCTCCTTCGCCTCCGGGATGCTTGAAGGTTTCGTCCCAAGGCTGTTTTTCGGCGTCATAGAGCGCCAACAAAGTATAACCCAATCTCGTGGCATATCTGTTGACAAAGGGAACTCCCTCGCTAACCTCTTTGCTGGTCACGAAAGCGTCTGTGTCGTAATCGTAAACATCGTAGGTGTATTTGGACTGTTTCTTCCAACTTGCGTAAAGAGTGATTCCCTCTTCCGTCACGGTGTCGCTGTCAAACTGCCACTCGTCGGAATAAACCGTATTGCCGGCATCGTCCGTGCTTTTTTTGGTAAACCAACCTACAAAATCATACCCCGGGTTTGTCAGATCCCCGGAGTCGGCAAAAGATTGCAACGGCTTGATCAGTTTCTGTCCGCCTTCGGGAAATTGATAATAATGTACGACCTGATCCTTTCCGTTCTGGAAAGTTCCGCCCTCCAACATGTATATTACCTTAATTCCGTCGTATTCCGTTACGGTGTTGCATCCCGTAATCAGAAACAGCGAAGCACACAAAATTGCCGTCGCGATCAGGATTAGTATTTTTCTCATTTTAACCTTCCAAAATAGTTGTAAAAACTATTACCGTATACTGATAATAATAAGTGATATTTTAAGTCTTTTTCAATTTTTTGTCAAACAAATACCATTTATAAGCAATAAAAAATCGCCTTTGCAATTGATATTTTTTTCTTCAAAAAATCTTTAACGGGCTAAAGCAATACTATATATAACTTTTCTAAAATAAATATAGTACTTTGTCGGAAAAACTTACAAGGGTAAACAGCAACGACTTTTGTACTTCAAAAGAAAAAAAAGAGGAAAATGCGTTTTCCTCTTTAATCACTGTATTCGGTTTTTCTGCCACTCACGTTTCAGTACGGCATATTGAAGGGTATTTTCATATATCGGACCTTCGTCGTTACTTACGAAAGATACGTATTCAACAAACTCTCCTTCCCTGCGCATACCCAGTCTTTCGCACAGTTTCTGCGACGGCAGATTGTAATCTTCGGTAAATGCGTAAATGCGTCTTGCTCCCATCTGACAAAAGAGGTAGTCGAAAAATGCGCTCACCGCCTCAAAAGCATATCCCTTGGAACGGTATCTGTCGTTAAGCATCCAACACATACCGAACGTATCGGCAGGAGAGTCCTGTTCTTCGGGATTTGTTTTTTCGCCGTGCGCTTCCACTTCGCCTATTACCTTGCCGTTGCTCTTTAACACTACTGCAAGGCAAAGAGGATTGCCTGACCTTTCTTCCAACATCCGCTCAGTCTGTTTGACGGTGTCTTTTTTCATGCACTTAAAGCAATTCACGGAAGGTTCTTTCAAGTATTCGAAAACGTCTTCGGCGTCACTTGCGGAAAACTGACGCAACACAAGCCTGTTTGTTTCTATCATATTAACTCCTAAATCGGAAAAATTTGACCGATACTACACGGTGTTTTTTGCTGACTTTTACGTCTTTTAGTTTTGTGCCTTTTCAAGACAAACCAACACTTCTATGTGTCGGGTGTGCGGGAAAAGATCAAACAGTATGATTTCTTTTAATGTGTAATGCGGAAGCAACCATACAAGATCCCGTGCAAGCGTAGCGTTGTCACAGGAAATGTACACTATCCTGTCGGGCAGATTGTCGCACACCGTACGGCAGATTTTTTCCCCCAGTCCTTTACGCGGAGGATCCACCAGTAAAGCAGTTTTTTTGCCTCGTACCATGTTCATTATCTCAGGCAATTTTTCCGTAACGTCCCCGCAGATATTGGTCAGATTGACGATACCGTTTAACTCTTTCATTTTATCGGCGTCTTCAGAAGCCTGCTTTACTATTTCCACTGCATAAGTTTGGTAATTGGGCGAACACATTGCGCATGTCAGTAATCCTATGCCTGAAAAACAGTCAATAAGAACTTCCGTTCCTTCCTCTCTTATCATGTTTTTCGCACGGGCATACAGCAAATCCTTGCACTGCGTGTTTACCTGGAAAAAACTGTCGGGTTGCAAACGGAAGACAATGCCGTTTACGTCCTTAGAAAGTATGGAAGTTATGCCTGCGATATGATGTGTGACGTCGGAAGTTATCACATTGTTTTTTAACGTGTTTATGTTGACAAACAGCCCCCACTTTTTAAACCTGCTTTTCAGCATACCGCACAGTGGAACAAAATTTCTGTTTGTTTCGCCGTTGAAAACCAATGTCAGCAACAGTTGATCATCGACATATCTGGCTACAACGTGTCTTATTTCCCCTTTGAACGTACGTTGATTATACGGTATTACGCCCTCGGAATCAAGAAATCTTTTTACAATCGCAATAAGATCTTCGCACCACTTGCCTGTGATAAAGCACCTGTCGCAGCGCACTATGTCGTGACTGTCGGAGCGGTACATTCCAATACGTACATCGCCCCTTTTGCCTCCCACCGGAAGACTTATTTTATTGCGGTAACCGTATATCTCGGGACTGGCGACTATTTCCGCGTCGTCAAGACAAACTCCCGCAATTTTTCTGAGATTGGACAGCACGATGTTTTTTTTGACCTTCAACTGTTCGTCGTAACTCATGTGTTGAAGGGAACATCCTCCGCATTTGCCGTAGTATTGACACTGCGCAGCCGTTCTCTTCGGAGAAGGTTTAAGCACACGTGTCAATTGAGCGTAACAAATGTTCTTTTTGACATACACCGCACGCACTTCCACTACTTCCCCCTCAACGGTAAAGGGAACGAATACCGTATATTCACCGACATAAGCCACGCCCTCGCCGTTGCTTCCGTAGGAAGACACCGTCGTCTGAAATAAATCGCCTTGTTTAATTACCATATCACACACCGCAAAACTATTGCGCCTTGAAAATTTTTTATTACAGACATTATACCCCAATGTACAAAGCAAGTCAACAACAGCGTGCCGAGATAAAAGCAAAACCCGAACGCCGTTACCACTATTTTTCCTACAATCGCCCATGCTTAAAAATTACTGTTTTAAACACAACGTTGAATCTTTTTAAGCAAATTCGCAATACAAAAAATGCAGACGTACACAATACGTCTGCATTGATTTAAAGTTGTCAACTCAATTCGAACATACCCGTATACAACTGGTAATACTTGCCCTTCTGTGCAATGAGTTGCTCGTGATTTCCTCTTTCGATTATTCTGCCGTGTTCGAGCACCATTATTGCATTGCTGTTGCGTACCGTACTGAGCCGGTGAGCAATTACAAATACGGTACGTCCTTCCATAAGTGCGTCCATACCTTTTTCGATGAGCCATTCGGTACGGGTGTCGATGCTGCTTGTAGCCTCGTCCAGAATCAGAACGGGAGGATCGGCGACTGCGGCGCGCGCAATTGCAAGCAACTGACGCTGACCTTGCGAAAGGTTTTCACCGTCACGCGTAAGCACGGTGTCGTACCCCTGAGGCAGGTGTTTTATAAACTGATGCGCATTGGCGGTCTTCGCTGCCTGTATGCACTCTTCGTCTGTTGCATCCAGTCTGCCGTAACGGATGTTGTCCATTACTGTACCCGTAAACAGGTGGGTATCCTGCAACACCATTCCGAGAGATCTGCGCAAGTCGGCTTTTTTGATCTTGATTATGTTGATGCCGTCGTACCGTATCTTACCGTCGGGAACGTCGTAGAATCTGTTGATCAGGTTGGTGATTGTAGTTTTGCCCGCACCCGTAGAGCCTACAAATGCGATTTTTTGTCCCGGTTCGGCGTAAAGGGTAATGCCGTTGAGTACGATTTTGTTTTCTTCGTACCCGAACACGACGTTTTCGAATCTTACGTCTCCTTTCAACTGAACGTAACTGACCGTTCCGTCGTGGTGAGGATGTTTCCACGCCCACTTTCCCGTACGGGTTTCGCTTTCGGTAATGTTGCCCTTTTCATCGATATTGGCATTTACAAGTGTTACGTAACCTTCGTCCGTTTCCGATTTTTTGTCCAACACTTCGAATACTCGCTGCGCGCCTGCGATCGCCATGAATATGGTATTCATTTGCTGCGATATCTGACTGATCGGGTTAACCAGCGAACGCACATACAGCAGGAAAGATGCGATGACGCCTATTGAAATCGCCGCAGGCCAGTTAATCGCTATAAGCGCGCCGAATATTGCAATCAAGGCGTAGAACAGGTGTCCTATATTACCCATGATGGGCATCAGCATACTTGCGTACGTGTTTGCGGATTTTGCTACGTTTTTGAGATTGTCGTTAATTACGCTGTATTCGGCTATTGCCTTTTCTTCGTGATTGAATGCCTTGACTACCTTTTGTCCTTCTACCAGTTCTTCGACGTAACCGTTCAGTTTACCTACGGCACGTTGCTGTGCCACGAAGCCTTTCTGCGAACGTCCGCCCACCAGTTTTACCACAACGAATATCAATATGAGCATCGCTATGATTACCGCGGTAAGACCGAGATTCAATATGCACATCATGGTGAATATGCCCAGAACGGTAAGACTGCTCGAAGCAAGTTGAGGAATGAATCTTGCCACAAATTCGTTTATCATATCGATATCCGTGGTATAACGACTCATCAGTTCGCCGTGAGTAGTTGTGTCGAATTCCCTTATAGGCAAAGACTGCATATGACTGAACAACTCATTACGCATGTTGAACATTACCTTGCCCGAAATGGTGACGAGCAGTCTGTTGACAACATAGTTTGTAATTATCGTCATCAGATACATTCCGGCAATAACGGACACCATAGAATACAAAAACTCGTCGGCACCGCCAAACTGAATGCCCATAAACACGTAATTGCCTGTGTCCAGTCCGTCAAGGAAGGGAGTAAGAAGATAGGTTGCGCCTACCGAGCCTACTACCTGCAAAACAAGGCAGATGAGAACTATCGTAATGCTCAGTCTGAAAGGTTTCAGATAACCGAGCAGACGTACGAATGTCTTACCCATGTTACGGGGACGTACAGAACCCATTGTTCTGTTGTGATTGGGGCCCATACCTTTCATTCTTCAGCCACCCCCTTTTGTTGAGAATTGTAAATTTCCTGATAAATGGTATTGCGTTCGAGCAACTCTTCATGAGTGCCGATGTCGTTTATCTTACCGTCGTTCATGACTACTATAAAGTCGCAGTCCTGTACGGAAGATATACGCTGGGCGATTATGAGCGTTGTCATGTGTCCAACTTCGCTTCTGAGCGCGGCACGTATCGCGGCGTCGGTCGCGGTGTCTACTGCGCTTGTAGAGTCGTCCAGAATCATTATCTTGGGCTTTTTGAGCAATGCGCGGGCGATACACAGACGCTGTTTCTGACCGCCCGAGACATTGACGCCCCCCTGTCCGAGATCGGTGTCGTAGCCGTCGGGGAAGGACATTACGAAATCGTGAGCCTGAGCCACCTTGCATGCCTGTTGAATTTCTTCGTCGGCGGCATTTTCGTCGCCCCACTTCATGTTTTCCTTTATTGTTCCGGAAAACAGCACGTTTTTCTGCAAAACCATGGAAACGCCTTCACGCAGATTTTTCAGATTGTATTCCCTCACATCTCTGCCTGCCACTTTTACCGAACCGTTCAACACGTCGTAGAAACGGGGTATAAGTTGCACAAGGCTTGATTTGCCGTCGCCTGTACCGCCGATTATACCGACCATCTGTCCCGACTTGATGTGCAGGTTTATTCCTTCGAGCGTAAGATTGTCCTTGTTGTTGGAATAAGAAAAGTCCACATTTTCGAAATCGATGCTGCCGTTTTCCACCTCAACATCGCTTTCGCCGTCGGATATGTCGGGAACCTCGTTGAGAACTTCGGAAATTCTCTGCAAAGACGCTCTGCTCAGCACCAGCGAAACGGATATGAAACATATCATCATTACAGACATCAGTATCTGAGTGGAATAAGTCATAAGGGCTGTCAGCGTACCTGCTTTAAGTCCGAGATAAATTATTTCTCTTCCGCCTATAAGCAACAGTGCCACTGTCGTTCCGTACATAACGGTATTGGCAATGGGATTGACAAGCACCATAAGTTTCTCCGCCGCCAACTGTGAAACTCTCACTTCCTCGGTGGCTTTGCGGTAACGTTCTATTTCGTAATCTTCACGAACGTACGCTTTTACCACTCTGATTGCGACCAGGTCTTCCTGCACCGTTGCATTCATCGTGTCGTAACGTTTGAGCATCTTCATAAACATCGGGTGCACCTTTATTACGACAATAGACATCAGTATTCCCAGCAACGGAATGGAAATAAGGAATATCAATGCCAGTTCCGCATGAATACGGAAAGCCATTACGGTAGCCATAATCAGCATTGTAGGCGCACGGAAGACCACACGTATCAATTGCATAAATGCCGTCTGTGCGTTGTTGACGTCCGTCGTGCAACGCGTTACAAGGCTTGCCGTGCTGAATTTGTCAACGTTGGCAAAGGAAAACTGCTGTATCTTTTCAAACAGAGAAGCACGCAGATTTCTGGCAAATCCCGTACTTGCGATGGCAGACGTTCTTCCTGCAAGTGCACCGAACAACAGCGCAACGACGCCTGCTCCCACCATCAACAGACCGTTGGAAACGACAATGTTCATTATGTCGTCAGGCAACGGAGTGGACTGCAAGGAGTTGACAATCGTAGCCATCAACGTGGGTATGAAAATTTCCAGCACCGACTCTACTATTACGAACAGCGGAGTCAGTACCGTAGGCAAAACATACCCTTTGGTGTTTTTGGTCATGATTTTAAACATATTCTCTCCTATTAAATGCCGTTTGTTACTTTCGCAGTACGGCGAACACTCGCCTTTGCGTAGCAGGGTAACGGGCATTTTGCGCCATTTGCGACGCTAATCGTACAATGATAATACCCTTTCATTAAACGAAACTTAAAACGACAGTCTGTCGACCGACAAAAACGCGGCGTCGGACGGAATGCCGTCAACTTTTTCTTACGCTCGTTCGGGTGTGAAACACCACGTTTCCTTCACCCAGTATACGATCCAGTTCGTACTTGATGCCGTTGCACTGTCTTACCTTGCCTCCGAGACGGAAACGCTTGCCTTCCATCTTGATGTACACATCAAGGTCTCCGCTGTAATCGCAGATCACCTGACAGATTCTGTCCAGTTTGTCCTGATCCTTGACAGGCATATTGAGACACAGCATCGTCTGAGATTCCTCTTTTTCCACTGTTTCTTTCTTGACGGAAGTTTTGGGATCGATGACTTCGCGGATGTTTATTTTATAGGCATCCCTGCTTTCCGCAAGCATACCTTTCACCACCACCAACGCGTCTTCCACAAACAGCGTCTTGTATTTGTCGTAACCGTAAAGCGCAACTTCGATTGTGTTGAATTTGTCTTCCAGCACTCCGAACGCCATCATGTGATTGTCCTTGCTCTTGACTACCCTGATATCGTGAATAATACCTGCGGCAGTCACGGGACGCAAATTCACACGGGGAACGGTAAGAACCGTTTCGCCGTTTATCTCCTCTTCCACAGAAGCTGTCTCCGAAGTGGAAAAGTCCAATTTGAAACGGCTGACAAGTTGATCGTATTCATCCAGCGGAGAACCGCTCATATACAGTCCCAACGCTTCTTTTTCGTAACTGTACAGCAGTTCCTTGCTGAATTCCTTTACCTGACTGTGCGTAGGAGAAGACTCGACCTTCAATTCGGGCATCATGTCGAATATCGACATCTGACCGGTGGCCTGTTTCTTGTGACGTTCCACCACGTCGTTGAGTTCTTCCTGATACCACTGCAACATATCCGCACGCGTGCGTTTGAAACAGTCGAACGCTCCCGCCTTTATAAGATTTTCCACCATGCGTTTGTTGAGAACGTCCGAGCATCTTTCAAACAGATCCTGCATATTGACGAATTCGCCCTTTTCACGTTCTTCCACCAGTTTGGCAACAGCATTGACTCCGACGTTCTTTATTGCGCCCAGTCCGAAACGCAACGAACCCTTTTCCACCTTGAAGTTTTCAAGAGACCTGTTGACGTCGGGCGGAAGCACGGCTATTCCCTGCGTCTTGGCGTAATTGATGTACTTTTTGATGTCCGTAATGTTGGTTATACGGTTGTTGAGCATTGCGCAAAGCAACTCAACGGGGTAGTAACGTTTGAGGTATGCGGTCTGATAGGTTACGTAGGCGTAGCACGCCGCGTGCGATTTGTTGAAGGCGTACTGCGAAAAGTCGTTCAGTTCGTTGTATATCTTTCTTGCCGTCTCTTCGCTTATTCCGTTGGCGACGCATCCGGCAATCACCTCGCCGCTGTCCGTAGTCCCACCGTGTACGAAGTATTCGCCCAGTTCCTTCATCATGTCCACTTTTTTCTTGCTCATCGCGTAGCGGACGTTGTCTGCCATTGCGGCGGAAAATCCCGCAAGCGAACGCACTATCTGCATTACCTGTTCCTGGTAAACGATACAGCCGTTTGTAACGGCAAGAATAGGCTCCATTTTGGGATGGGTGTAAGTAATCTTGCTCTTGTCGCGCTTGCCTTCGATGTAGTTGGGAATATACTGCATCGGTCCGGGACGATACAGACTGATTCCTGCTATTACGTCTTCCAGTCCGTCCGGTTGCATACGCTTCATCAGATCGCACATTCCTCCGCTTTCCAACTGGAAAATACACATCGTGTCCCCCGAACTGATGAGTTTGAACACTTCGGGATCAGAGTAATCCGACTTGGAAAAGTCTACGGTAACGCCTTGCGATTCTTTGACGTAGTCAATTGCCTTTTTGATGTCGGTAAGGGTACGCAGTCCCAGAAAGTCCATTTTCAGCAAACCTGCCTGTTCGACTTCCGACATATTGTACTGTGTGGTAACGATACCTCCTTTGTCCAATGCGCCTCCGTTTGTCTGCAAAGGTACGTGATCGGCAATCTTTTCGCTACATATAACCACGCCCGCAGCATGCATTCCCGTCTGTCTTGGCGAACCTTCCAACTTCATTGCAAGGTCTATCACACGGTGCGTTGCGGGATCGTTGTAAGCCTGTTTGAGTTCTTCGGAAATATAGGTATCTTCCGGCTTTTTGTATGGTACGAGTCCCAGAAGGTGACGCAATGTGTACTTGAAGCCGTCAGGTACCATCTTGGCAAGTCTGTTGGCTTCCGATACCGGCAAACGCATTACGCGTGCAACGTCTTTAATGGAGTTTTTGGCTGCCATCGTACCGAAAGTCACAATTTGCGCCACGTTGTCGTCGCCGTACTTTCTGTGGACGTAATCTATTACTTCTCCGCGTCTGTCCATACAGAAGTCCACATCGAAGTCGGGCATAGTCTTACGCTTGGGATTTAAAAACCGTTCGAACATAAGGTTGAAACGGAACGGCTCCACTTCGGTGATGCCTATCAGGTACGCGACCACACTGCCTGCGCCGCTTCCTCTGCCCGGTCCGACGGGGATTCCGTTGCTCTTGGCGTAATTTATAAAGTCCCAGACGATGAGATAGTAATCCACGAATCCCATGGAAATAATTACGCCCAGTTCGTAGTCCACTCTTTCTTTTATTTCAGGCGTCGCGTCGGGATATTTCTTTTTCAGTCCCTCGGCAACGAGATGTTTGAGGTAACTTTCCGAATCGTAACCTTCGGGAGGAGTGTAGTTGGGCAACAACTTTTCCTTACCGAGAGTAACGTTACACTTTTCGGCAATTTCCAGCGTCGTAGCCATTGCTTCCGGAACTTCCGGAAACAACTCCGCCATTTCATCGTAGGATTTTAAATAGAAACTGTCGCCGTGAAATCTCATTCTGTCGGGCTCGTCTTCGTACCTGCCCGTCTGAACGCACAGCATTATATCCTGCGTTTCGGCGTCTTCTCTGTTGAGATAATGTACGTCGTTGGTCACTACCAACTTGATGTTGAGTTTGCGTGCAAGCGCAATCAACTGAGGCATTACCAGACGTTCTTCGGGAATTTCGTGGTCCTGCAACTCGATATAGTAATCGTCGCCGAAAAGTTGCTTGTACTGCATTGCAAGTTGTTCCGCTTCTTCTATGCGGTTTTCCATAAGCAGTCTCGGCAACTGCCCTGCTATACACGCCGACAGACAGATCAGTCCTTCGCTGTGTTTTTTGAGCAGTTCGAAGTCTATACGCGGCTTATAATAAAATCCCTCCACAAACGCAACGGAATTGAGTCTGCTGAGATTTCTGTAACCTTCGTTGTTTTTGGCAAGCAGTATAAGGTGATGATATTCCCTGTTCTCGTACACCGCTTTGTTGTGATCGTCGCACATGTAAAACTCGCATCCGATGATGGGCTTAACACCGCTGTTTGCGAACATATTGTAAAACTTCCATGCACAATACATATTGCCGTGGTCTGTTACAGCCACGGCAGGCATGTTGAGTTCTTTGCAGCGTGTAAGCAGTTCGGGCAGACGAGTCGCTCCGTCCAGCAGACTGTACTGCGTGTGTAAATGTAAATGTACAAACGGTTTGTGTGCCATCAGTTTTCTCCTTGTTCTTCGAGTTGCCTTGCAAGAACTACAAGTTTGTCCAGTCTGTGTGCAACTCCGCTTTTCGTAAGTTGGGACATTTCGGCAAGTTCTGACATCGTTGCGTCCGGGTTGTCCAGCCTTAACCGCGCTATCTGTTGCAACTGTTTGCTCAGCAAAGCAAGTTTGCCGTGCTCCTGCAACAGCGTGATGCTTTGTATCTGTCTTGCGCTAGCGTTTACCGATTTGTCGATATTTGCCGAAATACAATTGCTTTGTCTGTTTGCCACGTTTCTGAGATTGCGTTGTATTATTACGTTTTCCAACTGCAACTTTGCGGACATTGCGTTCATGAAAACCAGCATGTCGGCAATCTGTTCGCTTTCCTTGATGTAAAGCACGTAGTTGTTCTTGCGCTGAGTGATACGGAAATTAAATCCCGCATCCTGTAAGACCTTTAGGGCAAACTGTGCGAAGTCCTGTTTCTGCAAGACAAATTCCATGTGATATCTGCCTGCGGGCAGATCGTCCGTCAATGCCCCTCCGTCCGGAACGACAAGAGAACCGCAGGAAACGAACAACGCCTGCACGAACGTTCTGACACAACAGGCGTCCATATTTTTTAACGCTATGTCCTCGTTTAATTTGATGAAACCTTCTTCGTCGCGGTAGGCAAGAGGAAACTTTTTCAACAGCCGTTTGTCGAACACGGCACGGTAAATTACGGCTCCTTTTGCGCTGGTGTTTTCGCTCTGCACGGTAGCCCTTACTCCCGCCGAGCGGTACGCCACATCGGACAAAACATGCAAAAAGTCGGCGTTTTCGCTGCTTACCGACAAAGCAAGTCCTTTAACGGTAAGTTCCAGCGAACCCGTCGCCTTTAACACGGTATATACGAAGGTATCGCAACAGCAACTGCGGCTTGTCTTGATACTCTTTAAAATTTCCCCTTTTGTTTGCTGTGAAAATGTCATTTGTCAGATCTTCTTGATGTGCAGTGGCGGAAGTTTTTCCCAGTTGACAATACGGTTTTTGTCCAGATTGAGTCTGTCCACCACGGCCATAGGTACGGACACTTCGCCTATACGCTGCGGAGAATGTCCGTCGCTGTTGACGATGAACTTTACGCCCATGTCATACAATTCCATTACTTCGTCATCCGTCATATTGACGCGCTTGCCGTTGAGTTCGATGTAAACGTCGTAGTCGAGCGCCGCCTTTCCCACTTCCTTTACAAACGAAGGTATGCCGTAATTGAGGTGCGACAAAATGTTTATCTTGCCCGAACGCACAGCCGCAACCATTGTCTTGGTGTATTTACGGCGTTGCGCGTCGGTATACTGAATCTTGTTGGCAAACAGAGCCGGCAGATTGAAACGAAATCCGTCAATAAGATTTTTGGGCCACACTGCCTTGTGGTAACCCGCTACGATGTAATCGAACAGGTCACGTTCCTGCTCGGTAAGGTCTATGTCGCCGTCTGTGTCGTAGATGTTGGCTTCTATAGACAAAAGACATCTGACGTTAAACTGATCTTTCAGTCTTGCCATTTCGGTGCGCATGCGTTCTATATCTCTGAAATGCATTCCTCTGCAAACGTGACGTAATCCGTGGTCGGAAATGCCCACTTCTTTAAGTCCTATCGCGTCGGCGGCACGCAAAGTGTCAATCAGATACCCTTTACCGTCGCTGTTTTTGGTATGTGTATGGTAATCGCCCCAAATCATAAACAAATCTCCAAACTACGGCATTCCCACAAATTTTATCTCCGTGCGAATGTCCGATCCGGTTTTCTTCTTTAAAGTTTCTTTAATTATACTTACTAATAAGTATATATCTTCTCCCCTTGCCTTGTCAACATTTAAGACGAAACCTGCGTGTTTCTCGGAAACTTTGGCGCCGCCCAGACGCACCCCCTTAAACCCGCATTTGTCCGCTTCCAGAGAGGGTATGCACTTGCCGTCCGCACAGTAAAGCGCCGATCCCGCCGACGGAAAATTCAGTGGCTGACTGAGTCTTTTTGCACGGCGCATTTCCTCAGCACGCTGTCGGACGTTATCTCCGAAGGGTAACTGCAATTTTACCGCAACAACCAGACAGTTGTCAAGGTTACTGTGACGTTTGGCAAAATTACATTGACTGTTTTTCAGCACGGTCAGTTTGCCCTCTTTTAATACAAGCACTTCGGAAACTATATCCGACATACACTGTCCGTAACAGCCCGCGTTCATTACAGCCGCTCCTCCTATCGTTGCAGGAATACAGCCGAGAAATTCGCCCTTTGTAAGACTGTGCTTTTGCAGAGCATCGAACACCGCTGCCGTACTTGTTCCGCCAAGTGCTACAACGCTGTTGCCTCTGACCCTGCATCCCGTAAGCCTGCGCATGTTAAGCACTACACCGTCGTAGTCTTTTTCCGACGCTACCACGTTACTGCCCATACCTAAAACGATGTGACGTGCCCCGTATTTTTGCAGAGCGGAGTATATGGCACAAGCCTGAATCACACGCCTTGGTTCAACGGTAAGAGCAATTTTACCTCCGCATTTTATAGTTGTAATAGTGCGAAAACAAGTGTCTGTGCTGTAATCCGTTCCGTAAAAACGACACAGGTCAATGAGTTTTTCCACAATGTCGTTCATTCCGCCACTCCTTCGACAAATTGCTGAGCCTCGTTGCGCCTTTGCGTAATTGCCTCGAAACTTTCAAACACCGACGGAACGACACAGTGTTGCAATGAGTTTTCCATTATGTCGAGCGTTTCGTCGGAGTGATCGCACTGCCCGTGTACGGACAACATTCCTATGTAACTCAACTTCTTCTGACTTTCGGCTGAGGTGATATGCTCTATAAACATACGGCAGTAACTTTGCTTGACGGCATCCGACGTGCCTAATGCCAGATACTGCACCAGGTCGGTATATGAATCCAGTACCACCGTCACGAACGGATCGGTGCGCGACTGTTCCAGTCTTGCATTCAGGCGGTTGACGTCCCGTTGCGTACCCAGCAATGCAACGAATTTTTTACCCGTAAGATAACTTTCATATGCCGAATACTGCGTTACGCTGTCAGAGTACTTAGCCCCTCCCCGTATACCCTTGTAGGACAATGCGGACAGCGGACTGTTAAACGCCGCAAATCCCACTCCCATGCTGTCGAGAACAATGGTGTTTTTGCCCTGTTTCAGCGTTACTCCGCAGTTAAAAAGATTGTCAGACAGAGTTTCCTGTTGCAACGAATTCATTTCCAGATGCTTGTTTCGTGCAAACAATGCGTACATTCCCGCACTGTACGCCACTGCATATGTAACGCCTTCCGCCTCTCCCGAACGTTGAAGATTGTCGTAACACTCGAGCACTCCGTTGTACGGAACAAGGTACGGCAATACTGCGTTTCCCGTACCGCCGGAAAAACTTATAATGTCAAAAGTCTGCCCTTCGCTCAGTTTTTCCGTCAGTTGCCTGTAAGACAAAGTGGTTATCTGAAAATACAGTCCCGAATATTTCTTTTCCAATTCCTGCGCACGTGCTTTCAGCCAGTTTGCTCTGCTTCCGTTTCCCCCTTCGAAAGTTTCGACGTGCCAGACGTCGATTATTCCTTTGTAATGCGGTTGTTCCGTCGCCTCTGTATAGGGAAGATGAGGAAGAACCCACAACGCCACAAAGCACACCAACAGCACTAATGCCGATATTTTTACCCAAGAAGACATATAAACCCCCGTAAACGTGTACTGTAATATATTTTACACAGATACACTGCAATACTTGCCTGTATGTACAACAAGGAAATTAAAACAACGTCAGACCACGAAAACACAGCGCAACCTGCACGATTTGCCCCTACGAGCAAGCCGACGTCTGCACCGACATTACAGCACATTTTTACCTCAGAAGGTTACAAAAAAAATGTAAAAAATAAAAATGTGTATTTACTTTGCGTTAAATCTACTGTACAATATAATTACCAAATATAAGGGAGAGATACAATGAAGCTCAATTCCAAACGCACATTGCTTGTCGGATTTGCATTTTTTCTCATTTGCGCGTTCTGGCAAGCATACGACGGAATAGTTCCGTTGATGTTGGTAAACAAATTCGGACTCAATCAGACGTGGTCAGGTTTCATAATGGCGCTGGACAACATACTTGCGCTGTTTATGTTGCCTTTGTTCGGCGCTCTGTCTGACAAAAAAGACACTAAATACGGCAAACGTACCCCGTTTATCGTCATCGGCACGATAATGGCAATCGTATGTTTCGTGGGACTCACATTTGCGGACAACGCCCAACTCAACAAAATCACCGCAGAAGGACAGGACTATTTCTGGCAACAGAACTACACCGTTTCCAACACCGAATACGACAGTTTCGGCAACAGCGACGTAGTTAAGGAATATACCGTCAGAGACTACGCGGCGAAAATACTTTTTGACAGCAGTTACGATTCCTTGACCGCCGAACAGCAACAACAGGCAAAAGACTGGTACGAATCCATAACGGACGACACCGTCTACTCCTACGACAGGGCAACGGATACCTACACGGTATATGACTCTCAGCCCGACAACGTAAAGACTACTTCGGCGTACACCACATTGGTAAACAGTGCGCGCAGTTGCTTTGCCCACGAAACGACGCAGTCTAACGTGTGGATACTGGCAATATTCGTGGTGCTGTTGCTTGCTACTCTTATATCCATGGCTGTGTTCCGTTCGCCCGCCGTCGCACTCATGCCCGACGTGACGGTAAAGCCTCTCAGAAGCAAGGCAAACGCAATAATCAATCTTATGGGAACTGCGGGCGGAATGATAGTTCTCGCAATAGGAATGGTCTTCGGCACGGGCAAGGTCGTAAATCAGATAATGAGTTACACCGGTTACGTATGCGTCGTTTGCGCATTGATGCTGGTTGCGTTGCTTATATTTGTTTTTACAGTCAAGGAAAAGAAATGGAATGCCGAAATGCTGGAAGCACAGGCCGTTCTTGACGCAGAAGAAAATACCGAGCAGGTAACCGCGGTAAGCAACGACGAGGAAAACATCAGCGAAATAGCAACGGTTACTCTTTCCGCGCATGAAAAACTGTCTAAGGAAAAACTCACTTCATTGTTGCTTATACTGGCGTCCGTTGCCCTGTGGTTTATAGGATACAACGCCATTACCAGCAAATACAGTCTTTATGCGGTCAACGTGCTGGACAAAGACTACAACACCACACTGCTCATCGCTCAAGGCGCTGCAATCGTGGCATACATTCCCGTAGGAATGGTTGCAAGCAAATTGGGACGTAAACGCACGATTCTTATAGGAATAGCGTTGCTGACATTATCATTTGCGTGCGCTATATTCGTCAACAGTCACACTCCCACCTTCATAATATGGATACTGTTCGCACTGGCAGGAATAGCCTGGGCAACGATAAACGTCAACAGTTTTCCGATGGTCGTTGAACTCAGTCAGGGAGGAAACATCGGCAAATATACGGGTTACTACTATACAGCGAGTATGGCAGCGCAGATTGTCACTCCCATTTTGTCCGGAGCGATAATGGACTGGATGGGCACAATGCAGGTATTGTTCCCTTACGGTGCAATATTTGTGGCACTGTCCTTTGTGACGATGCTGTTTGTGAAATACGGCGACAGCAAGCCGGAAACGCCCAAGAGTAAACTGGAAATGCTGGGCGCAGACGACTGAGACGGCAAACAATTTTCAGGCTGAATTTTACTGTAAAATAAAAATCGTAAAAAGGACGGTATTCAAAGATACCGTCCTTTCACTCTTTAACGCACCTTATTTACGACCGTATTTTACGGAGTAGGCGACGCAACCGAAAAGAGCAAGTTTCGCTGAATTTATCTGCGACTTAGTAAAAGAATACAGAAATACAACACTCCTTTGTCGAATGCGGAAGCAACGACTTTAAATTTTCAAAAAATATAAACAAAAATTCACATCGAAACCGATATACAGTTTACCCGTTTCATACAGTGCCGAATTGCACAAATCAACCAATAAACGCAAAAGCCGAAGACACTTTTGTCTTCGGCTTTTTTACGAATAAAAATTTAATATTTCAACAGACAGGCAAGATTGCGCTGAAATTCAATTCCGAATCGTCTGTCCTTGCATTGAGTGCGCGCCAGGCAACCGACAACGAACACCAACGCCATTCTGCACGCGTCTGCAAGCGACTCGCCGTTGGCAAGAGCGCCTGTCACCACCGAACTGAAAATATCCCCCGTACCTGAATAGTTGATGTCTGTTCGCTCGTTGGTGACGAATTTCACTCCGTCATCGTCTATTACAACGTTTCCCACAAGTTCGTCCATGACGACGCCCGTAATTATGGCGTTTGACGCGCCCGTTTCCTTGCAGAAATCTTTAAATATTTCCCCCACTTCTGCAAGGTATCCCTTTTCGCCGTTTTTCTTTACTATTTTTCCGAAGTCCCTGCCTGTCAGAAAGCACGCTTCGGTAAGGTTGGGCGTAGTGTAATTGCTGAGCGCGACAAGTTTCTTCATTTTTTCCACATACGAGACGTCGTATATGGAATAAAGATTGCCGTTGTCACCCATTATAGGATCTACTACTACTTTTTTACCGCAATCGTGCATAAACCGTACCACTGAAATTACGTCGTCCAACTGTTGCGCGTCGGTACAAAATCCGACGTATACCCAATCGGGATCTCCGTATTTCTGCACGTCGTGTGCGAATATCTCTATGTTGTCGTTGGATATAAAATGAAAGCCTTCGAATCCCGTCTGGCAGGAAAATGCCGATGTGACTACGGGATAAACGCAATGTCCCATTACTGACAAAATGGGCAGGTTGACTGCCGTAGAACAGTTGCCTACGGCGGAAATATCGTTTATTGTAAGTATTTTTTTCATATTGTCTAAACCGTTTAGCGATGTTATTCCGATGGGGGATTGTCGCTTGTCCGAGCAGGTTTGTCTTCGTCGAGAAAGAAATAAACTTTTCGAGGTACAAGCCTTACGATAAAATACACGGCAAACCCTACGATTATGCCCGCTACAACGCCCAGCAAAGCAAGCCAAGGCATGTAACTGAACATCTGAGGAGTGTTGGAAACAAAACAAAATACAATATTCTGCGTAAGATTGTGCACGACTGCCGCAACGACGGAAACCGCTATAAGCGATATGCGCGGATACACCAGTTTCATCAGCACGGTGGACACGACGATACTCACTATACCTGCGGACATACTGTACATCAGCGTGGAAAGACTGCCCACAAACAAACTTCCGAGAAAGGTGCGGACTATCACCACTATAAACGCTTCCAGCGGACCTAAAACTATAAGTGCGTACAGCGAAAATATGTTTGACAGTCCCATTTTCGCACCGGGTATAAACAGCGGCGGGAAAAGGCTTTCAATCATAAACATTATCATGCTCATAGCCGTAAAAGAGGCAAGCAAAGCAAGACGTCTTGCCGAAAACATATTTTTCATTACTGCCTCCTAAATGATTATGACATCGTCTCTGTCGTTTGAATTGTACCCCACCACCGTAATACGGTGAGGAATACAGACGATACTGCGATTGCTGGTGGTGATAGGGAAGAAACTGTGTACGCAATCGGCGTAGTTGCTGCACGTGGCTTCTATTACCGTTACTTTAAAGCCCGTGTCTGTTTTTTCCGCCTTGACAATGTTGTAATGATCCCCTTCTATGTCGTTGCGTCTGACGGTAACATACACTTCGTCGGCAATACGGTTTACCGTGACCGAACCGTTTTCCCAGTAGGAATTTATGTCACCGAGATAATCGGACGTACCATAGTTTTCGAAATCGAAAGAATATATTATCTTTCCCGTTGCGTCGTCGGTAATATAAAACCGTTCAAGTTCGCCCTTCGTGGAATCGCCGATTACAAACACTATAAACAGCACCGCTATAAGCACAGTCAATGCGCCGTACACAATGATGTCGGCAAATTTGAATGTCTTGCTTTTAGCCACTGACGCCACACGCTGAGCGGTTGTCAACGTTCTGCCCTTGCGTACCGAAACGGTTACCGCCACTATAACAAATATTACCGCTACGGAAACTATTATACCTATAACGGCGTCTTTGTCGCCTAAATGCTTTATGTTGCTGAAAGAAACGTAAACCTTGCCGTCTTCGGTAAACTTGGAAGACAACTGTATCTGATTCGTTCCGTAAGTCACAAACCTCGATGTTTCGATGTTTGTTATCATGCTGTCTCTTATACACATCTGACGCTGCCGACGATAAGGCTC
>ENA-OYZE01000074-OYZE01000074.1-human-gut-metagenome-genome-assembly--contig:-NODE-74-length-51424-cov-9.150519_pt1 | contig 51424 bp, 37 predicted proteins | sample MGYA00243259_ERZ653469 | MGnify/ENA primary metagenome ERZ653469 (study PRJEB26926, sample SAMN06164913) | human gut metagenome | biome: ENVO:00009003; feature: ENVO:2100002; material: ENVO:00002003...
CAGCGTCAGATGTGTATAAGAGACAGGCGGAAGGAGTCGCCTTGATTTTTTCGGGTTCGTTTCCGCTTGAAGCAGGTCTCTTGTTTTGCCCAAAACTCCAACTCCTTTTCTTCGTCTCCGGAAAACGCTTCTCCCTTCCCCGAAAAGGGGAGGGGGACAAAACACCAAATATCCCCCAGCCGCCGGACAGAAGGGGAGACAAATCGCTCGCTCCTCGCCTCGAAAAGGGGAGGCAAATCGTTCGCTCTTCGCCCAAAGAAGGAAAAATAGGGGAGCGCGAAAAATTTTTTCCCTGCCGCCAAGCGAAAAAGGGGCGGCAAAGCCCTCGCCTCGAAAACAACAAAAAACATCTCCCTGCCGCCAAGCGGAAAAGGGGCGGCAAAGCCCCCGCCCCCGAAAACGACAAAAACAGCTCCTCCGTGCAGAAGCACGGAGGAGAAATCATTTGCCAAAATTCAGTTGTTACCGGGGCGGGCCATGTATGGCGCTTCTCGGCTTGAACTCAATGTGGAATCAAACTTCCGGTACGATCAGTCAGGTCGATCGTTTCAAGTCCCGTTCATCCGATCAGCTTTGCGCCCCTTCGGTGAAATTGTACGTTGGTCTGTCCTCCTTATCCGAGATCTTCCTCGCCTCACGGGGAATGAAGTTAGTCATATCAAGCGTACCTCCCGATATGAGATTTTCTCGGAGCAGAATCTCCGTTTTGCGGGGTCAGCCTGCTTTCCCCGCCAGCCTTTGCCACTTGGGTCACATGGTCATTGGAGTAGCCCTCGCTATTTCAATTTCCGCCTCTGAAGTTATTGCGTTAATTGTGCATTGGTCTTTCCTTCCTTGTGAGATTGCCCTAAAGTTGCATCGATTTACGTGCACATTGGAGTAGTCCCCTTGCGGTTATTTGTGAGAGAGAAACTTTGTTTGTGTGTTTCTTTCTCTTTCTTGTCTACATTATAACACAGATTTGTATTTTGTCAAGCGTTTCGGGAAAAATTTTTTGGCTGTTTCCCGATTTTTTATTCGATGCCCGGCAGGAAAGCTATTTTGCCCCGCGCACGCGGACAACGATCTTTGCTTCGATCGCAGAGGGGATGCTGTCTTTGAGCCCGGCGTGCCGTTTGGGATCGCTCCGCCACAGATCGCGCGAAAGCAGAAAGAGATCGCACCCGCTTTTTCTGCACGTTTCCCAAAGCGAGGCGGCGTGGGAGGCGATCAGCTCCTCGGCGCAGCGTTCGTCTTCGGGCGTTGCGACGTTGGTCTCCGTCCCCGCCATGAAATCTTCCGCAGTGCGGTCATTGACGAGCACCTTCAGCCCGATCTCAAGCTGCGCCTGCGGCAGGGCGTCGTCCGAAAGCGTCACTTTACCCCGATCCCGCTTGATGCTGAGGGAGACGGGCAGTCCGTTTTCGCCCCGGACGGTGAGGCTGCCCGCACTTACGCCGCCTATGAGCAGGTTGTAGGCGAAGGTCTCTTCGGCGGAGAGCAGCCCCGTCATCTTCCCTTCCGCAAAGAGGGCGGTCTCCTCGGCGCGGAAGAGCACGCTCTCCTGCTGCGAGCTACTCTCGCTTTTGTCCGCGCTGCTTTCTCCTGCGCCTCCCCCGGGGGCTTCTTTGCCGCCTTCGGAGGGGTTGTCCTGTTCGAGAGCCAGGGTGCGGATATAGGGCATGAAGGAGCTCTTTGAGACGCCCAGCGTGTCTACGGCAAACTTGCGGAGCGTATTCTTGACGGTCGCGCCCGACTTTTCCGCCGCACCCGAGAAGAGTTTGCCGATGGCAAGGGAGGACGTGTCGTCAATGGAGCTCGTCTGCTTCAGGACATCGGCGGCGCTCCCTTCGCAGACGGCAACGGCGCAGTCGTCCGACATATATTCGTTGTGCAAAAAGTAATTGAGCGCGGGCATGGCGCCCTCTCTTGCCGTCTCTTCGCCGAGCAGGACGAGGGAACAGAAATCGAACTTGGGGACCCAGCCCGAATCTGCATACATCATCATGAGGCAGTCTGCTACCGTCTCTCCGCGTCCCGAAAGTTCCACGCTCGCCGTGCCGCCCGCCGTTTCGCCGCCCTTCGGCACGGAGATCTGCGCGGTCAGCTCGTATCCGGACGGGGTCTTATCGATGCCCGCCGCCAGGATGATGGCCGCCTTCTGGATGTCTATGAGGCCGAAGTCGTTGGAGAAGAAGGCGAACAGCAGGATGCCGCCCAGGAACAGGGCGAATTTGGGGACGGTGCGTTTCAGGATAGGGTTCATCGGCTCCTCCTTCGGGGAAGGCGCTCCCGCAGCAGGAGCAGCAGGGCGGGCAGAGCGGCGCCGAAGAGGGGAAAGATCCAAAAGAGCGTGCGCGTGATGAAGCGCTCTGCCGCGGGGAAGGAAAAGCTCAGGACGGTGGAGACGGCTGCGATCGCCCCGTTCAGGAGCAGGGAATAGAGGAGGCAGCGCGGCTTGCTCTCTCCGAAGGCCTGTTTCAGAAGCTCCGCTGCCGAGAGCATGGGGAACAGGGAGGCGAACACCATCGCAAGCGCCATGGCGTAGATAAAGATATAGTCGATGCGTCCGAGCAAATGGATGGCGGGGAAGTACTTGGCGGTCTTGGAAAAGGCGAAAAACTGTACGGGGGCGATGTCCTGAAAGATGCCGTAAAAGAGGGCGAGGAACAGGAGCACCGCAGCTCCGCCCGCTCCGTACGCCGCGGCAGACTTCCATGCGAGGCCTTTTTTATATTCGATCTTTCCGAGGAGGGGAAGAAGGAGCGCTCCGTCAAAGAACCATGCCGTCGTGCGGAGCACGCCCGAAAATACGCCCCTCGCCCCCGTGATGCCGACGGGCGCAAGGGCGGAGAGATCGGCTTCCCCCGCAGAGAAGAGGATCAGGAAGAAGAAGGCGATCGCGGTGAGCGGCCCCAGGAGGTCGAAGATGCGGCCGAAGCAGCCGAGCGGTTTCAGGCAGAAGTACACCGAGATGAGAAAGAAGGGCGCAAACAGGAGGTCGGAGGGCAGGGTGTCGTAAAAGACGCTCTGCACCATCAGCTTCTGTTCGAACAGCGGCACATAGGCGGCGAAGAGGAAGAAGAGCGAGAGGACGATGCAGCCGCAGACGGCCGCGAGCCGCCCGAATGCGCGCTCCAAAAGGGCGAAGAAGGAGAGCGAGCGTTTGGAGAGGAGCACCGCCGCAAAGACGGCTGCCGTTTCCACGGCAAGCGAACAGAGCGCGGAGAGCCAAAGATCGTTCTTTGCCTCCGCTGCGAGCTGGGCGGGCAGCAGGATGAGCTTGGAAAGAGGGGCAAGGCAGGCGAGGAAGAAGAGGAGCTGCCGCGGGGCGACCTTTGCGGGTGCGGTCATCCGTTCATCCTCCTCTTGTTGGGGCTCATGAGCGTTTTCGGGCGCAGTTTCAGCGAACGCAGGCCGAATTTGACGATGCTGTCCTTCATGTCGCGGGGGCGGGCAGGGGCGAAGGGCGAGAGCAGCGGCACGCCGTAGTTTTCCGTTGCCGTGAGTTCCAATAAGAGGAACGCCGTCGCAAGTATGATGCCGTAGGTGCCGAGGCTCCCCGCGGCAAGCAGCAGAAGAAGGCGGACCATGCTCGTCACTTCGATGAGGTCGGGCACGGCATACAGCCCGATGGCGCTGAACGCGACGATGATGATGGCGGGCGTGGAAAAGAAGCCCGCGCGCACCGCTGTCTCGCCCAGGACGAGGGCGCCCACCACGGAGAGCGCCATCCCCACATATTTCGGCATACGGATGCTCGCTTCGTTCAGCACTTCCAGCATGAGGAGGACGAGGAGCATCTCCAAAGAGGGGGAGAGGGGGATATCGCGGATGCTCCCCGCAATGGTGAGGAGCAGTTTGACGGGAAAGAGCTGCAGCTTGAACAGCTCGGCCGCCACATAGAAGGCGGGAAGATACATCGCCGCCAGCATGGCAAGCAGGCGCAGAACGCGCGTCAGCGTTGCCCTGAGGGGCGGAACGAAGTAGTCCTCTCCCGCCTGCAGATCTTCCACAAAGAGATAGGGGAGCGTGAGCGCGATGGGAGAGCCGTCTGCGAGGACGCCCACCCGCCCTTCCAGGAGTTTTGCGCAGAAGACATCGGGCTTTTCCGTCGTTCCCACCTGTTTGATGAGGGCGTGCGGGCGCGAACAGAGGAAATCGGCAAGATAGGAGGAGTCGGGGATCCCGTCGATGTCGATGGATTTGAGGCGCTTTTCCACCCCCTTTACGACGGCTTCGTTCGCCGTTCCTTCCAGATAGCAGAGGGCGACGAAGGTCTGCGAACGCCTGCCGATCTTGGAGAACACGATCTTGAGTTCCCCCGTCTTCAGCCTTCGCCTGATGAGCGAGGTGTTTACCTTGATATCCTCGATGAATCCCTCGCGCGGGCCTTTGACGGTGACGCCCGTGGGCGGCTCCATGACGGCGCGCAGGAATACCTTTTTGGTGCCGACGACAAGCCCCTCGTCCATCCCGTCCCAAAGGAGGACGGGGTTTCCCGCAAGCACTTCGCCCGCAAGTTCTTCAAGGTCGGAAAAGGTGCGCATCTCGGGCGAGGCGAGCCCTTCTCCCACGTCTTCCGCCTTCCTTCCGCCGCGATAGCGCATGAGCGGCCGCACCACGAGCGTACCCAAAAGCTCCTTATCGGCGACGGGGTCGCAGAAGAGGATGCGGAACGTGATGCCGCCCTCCGCCGCAAAGTCGAAGGATAGGATGTCCTCGGCGGGCAGCAGCTCCTTGAGTGCCGAAAAATCTCGTTTCAGATCGCCTGTGATTTTCATGCAAAGAGTATGCGGAGCGTATGGAAAAATATGTAAGGGGAGCATTTCCTGCTCGGTTTTGCTTCGGGGGCATGAAAGGTTTTGCGCCCGAAAGTTGTTTTATGGGTAGAAGGGGCTGTCCCGGGCAGAGACGCCCCGTCGTCGGCAAAATGACGGAAAAAGGAGGCTGGATGATGAAAAGAACATTTGTGACGGGCGTTTGCCTGCTGCTTGCGTTCGTACTTCTCAGCGGCTGCGGCGGCAGGGAGGAGGAACTTACCGTCCGCTGTGCCTGCGGGGAGGACTACTATACTCTCCCGCTCGAACAGAAAGGGACTTCGGACGGCGGCAGCAACGGCATTTCCTTTGAAGCAGACATGAGCCTTTCGCAATTGAAAACGCTGATCGACGGCACGGATGCGGGCTCGGCGCAGCTGAAAACGGAGGCCGTAGGAGAGCTTTTGGCGATCTTCAAGACGGACGGGACGGGGAGGCTGCACTACTACTGTATTCTGCAAAGCGGCAGCACCTTTTCCCTCTCCAATGCGGAAAATTTCGGCATCGCCGTTCCCTTCCACCTCTTTGCCGAAGAGGAACAGAAAGCGTGGCAATACGGGCTGTATCTCAACAACGGGGAATACGCGACGGAATACGGCATTTCGGAGTTTTCCGCCTTTTATGAAGGGCTGGAGGAAGTGAAGATGTCGGCGGAAGGGGATACCCTTTCCGTTGAGCCGCAAACTGCGCCGAAAAACGGCGCGGCGTCCTGCCGCATCGTGTTCACGTTTTCGGAAGGCAGCGTGCTCGCTTCCATTGAGGCGCTGTCATGAAGGAAGCGATTTGCGTCGAAGGGCTTGCAAAGGTCATCGGGGGAAGGCGCATCCTCGACGGCGTGTCCTTTGCGGTGCAAGAGGGGGAGATCGTCGGTCTCGTGGGGGAAAATGGCGCGGGGAAGTCCTCTCTCCTCAAATGCCTGACGGGGCTTTGGCGGCCCGATGCGGGAAGAGTCGCTGTGTTCGGCCGCGAGATCGCGGCGGGGTGCGGGTATCTTGAAGAGACGGGCGCGCTCATCGAGTATCCCGCGCTCTTTGGCGAGTACACCCTGGCGGAAAACATCGAACTGTTTTCTGCCTTCTGTCCGGGCGGAAAGGAACGCGCCGCCCGGCTGATCTCGCGCATGGGGCTCGAGGAAGGGATGAAGAGGAAGGTCGGAACGTTCTCTTCGGGCATGAAACAGAAGGCGTGCCTTGTCGCCGTGCTGATGAGGAGCCCGCGCCTTCTGATCTTAGACGAGCCGACTGCCATGCTCGATCCCAAGATCTCGCTGGAGTTGAGAAGCCTCATCCGGGAATATCATCAAAGCTATCATACGACGATCCTCATCTCCGGGCACGACCTTTCGGAGATCGAGACTCTCTGCAGCCGCGTGCTCAAAATGAAGGCGGGGAAGATCGTCTCGGAGTTCGATCTTTCTCACAGCCCCGAGCGGGTGTACCGGCTGAAATTTGCAGACAGAGCACAGGCGGCGGCAGCCCTGGCGCACGTCGGAAATGCAAACCTGAGGCAGGAAGGGGAGTCTCTCTATTTCAGGGGCACGGGGCGGGAGCTGAGCGGTCTCCTCATGGAGTACCGCTTCGAACTTTCCGATCTGACCGTCTGCAACCCCTTAGAGGCGCTGTTTGAGGAGGGATAAGATGTTCGGCAGAGTACTCTCGTTTGAATGCAGAAGTTATTTCCGCTCCAAGGGCTTTTATGTCCTGGCGGCGGTGCTCCTTGTCCTGCTCGTCGGCGTCACGCTCGGATGCCGCTTCTCCGAAGAGGACGGCGCGGGGGAAGTTTACGGCGTGGAGGCGTATTCTTCGCGCGAAGAGCTTATTGAACACATCGAGGCGGGCAAAGAGCGCATCGCGGCGCTCGAGGAGTGGCTGCGCCTTTCCGAGGACGATCTGACCGTCTCCTCGGGGGTGAGGAAGGATATGGAGACCGAACTCGCCCAAGAGCGGCAGACGCTCTCGGTGATGAGCGTTCTCTATGAAAAACACATCGCTTATGAGGACTGCTGCGCCTATCTCGGAGCATTCGGGACGGCGGTGCAGACCAAGCTTTCGGTGAGCGTCCTCTCTCTTGTGCTGCTTGCGGGCTTTGGCGTCATCGTATTGTATTTTTCGGCACACATCGCCGTCGCTGCGGCTTCCGAATACCGGGAAGGGCAGGCGCGGCTCACCATGCTGCTGCCGCACGGGCGCATCGTCTATACGCTCGCCCGTCTTTTTGCCCGCCTCGTCGCAGGCATATGCTTTCTGGCGGGGTATGCCGTGCTTTCGGCGCTCTTTCTTGCGTGCGTGTCGGGAACGGGCGGCAGGCTCATCGCGGCTTCCGCGCATTCCGCCCTCGCACTCGGCTTTGCGGAGACGGCGCTCCTCATGACGGCGCTCTATCTTTATGCCCTCGCCGCTTTCGGGATATTCGCCTTTTCGCTGGCGCAGCTTTGCCGCCGTCCGCTGCCCGCCCTCCTTTTCACGGGGCTCGCGGCGGCTGCGGGCAGGCTCGCGCTGCCCGTTGAACTTCTTCTGGGGGAAGCGTCTGTCTCCAAGTTCCTGCCCTTCTGCGCGTTCTTTTTAGATGGCGCCTTTCTGAGCGTCACCGCTCTGCCCGTTTGGGCAAATGTTCTCCTCTCGACAGCATTCTGCGGTGCGCTGCTGCTTGCCGCCCTTCTGCGGCTGAAATATACCGACATCCGCTGATGTTGCCGTAACTTTTCTCGAATTGCTTGCGTTTTTCGCTGCGTTGTGTTATACTGAAAACAGTATACTATATGTGGTGCTCTCCCCTGCGGAGGATGCCCGAAAGGCCGTGAAAAACGGAGGATTGCATATGAGGACGGAGCGGAAAAGGCTCATCATTTTCATCCTGTTATCGATGGCGCTCATTGCGGCGTTTGTTTTGCTGTTGTTCCCCGCGGCGCAGCCTGCCGCGGCGGAGGGGGAGACCGTTTCCGAAGCGGAGGACGATGCACTTCCTGCGCCCCGCGCCGTCGGCGAGGCGACCGTGGAAAAAGCAGACGGCTCTTTGGCAGAGTACGCAACGCTTTCCTATGCGCTGAAAGTATGGGAGGACGGTTCAACGCTTATACTCAATCAAAATGTTGCTTCTTCCGAGACCATTACCGTTTCGGGGGATAAGACGCTCGATCTCAACGGTCATACCCTTGAGGGCACGTCGGAAGGAAGGACGCTCCGCGTGACGGCGGGTACGCTCACCGTGACCGATTCGACCAACCCGCAGAGCGGGGAGATCGCGGGCGGCGGCGTGCGCGTAGAAGGGGGCGGTGCTTTCATCTTAGAGGGTGGTTATATCACGGATAATACCGCAGAGGACGGCGCGGGCGTCTTTGTCAGCGTCGGCGGTTTCTTTACGATGACGGGCGGCACGATCATGGACAATACCGCGACGGGTACGGGCGGCGGCGTGTGCCTTTTGGGCGGCTCCTCTTTTACGATGACGGGCGGCAGGATCGTTGACAACAAGGCTTCCGAGATCGGCGGCGGCGTGTTTGCCGCAGGCAGCGTCTCCCTTTCGGGCGGCGCGCGCATCTCTGACAATACGGTGGACGGCGCGGCGGAAAATCTCTATCTCGACGCAGGGCAGCGCATCGATGCAAGCGGCCTTTCCGGGCAGGTGGGCATCACGATGCCCGAGGCGGGCGCATTTGCCTCGGGCACGGCTACGGGCTTTGTTTCCGATTCCCCCGCCTACGATGTTTCCCCGCCCAATTCCTCGTCTGAAGTGACCTTTTCTCTCGTGTTAAGCCCGCTCGAAAGCGTCGAGGCGCGCTATCTTCCGACGAAGAATATCTATCCGACGACCGATCTCGAAGTCCTTCGCGGCGGACTGACGGTCACGGGGACGAATGCGAACGGCGCACAGTATCTTTCCTCGGCATTAAGTTATAAACTTTCCCTTCCCGAAGGGATCGAACGCCTTACGGTGGGCAGCAACGAGATCGTCGTGACGGCGACGGGCGAGGGAGGCGAACGCGCCGAAACTTCCTTCTCGGTCGAAGTCGTCGCGCCTTCGCTCACTTCCATCGAGGCGGCGTTCTTGCAGACGGAGACCGTCTATTTCGACTCTTCCCTCGATGTGCTCGTCGACGATCTTACGGTGACGGGGCATTTCAACGACGGATACGACCGCACCCTCGGGCGTACCTCCGAAGAGACGCAGGCGCTCTCGGGCGAGGACTACATCACGGCATATTATACGCTCTCGGGCGATCTTGCCGCACATGAGAACGGCACGGTCAGCGTCACGGCGACGGCGGGCGGAAGCTCGGCGAATATCGTTGTCGCTATCTCCCGGCACGTCATCGACACCGCGGACATCCTTGTCGAGGACGCGGTGGAAGTGGAGCGCAAAGGGGCATGGGGGGTCTCTCCCGAGGCGTTCACGCCCTCTCTTCCCGCGGGCGTTCTTTCCGAAGTGTCGCTTTCGGGCGGCGGGACGGTGGGCAATCTCTCCGCAGGTACCTACACGGTGCAGATCACGTTCGATGTGACGGACGAGAAAAATTACGAACTTGTCGGCGGGCCGCGCACGGCAACGCTCACCGTCTATTATTCCTCGCTCACGGCAACGAACGAGGACGGCACGATCTTCTATACCGTGGAGCGCGAGGGGGGCATCCCGCTCTCGTGGGAGCTCGTCATCAAAGACGTGACCGAGGAAGTCTCCTCCCCGAAGCTGGAGGGCGGCATGGAGTCAAGGCAGATCTTCTCCGTTTCCCTGCGCGACGGCGGCCGCATCGTCACCGAGCTCGATGCGCCCATCACCGTGCGCATCCGCATCGACGGCTTCTTCTCGAACAAGGATGTGACGCTGTTCCGCCTGACTGACGGCGGACACATCGCCGTTGAAAGTACGCGCGACGGGGATTATCTCATCTTTACGACTTCCTCCGTGCAGACGCAGTTCTGCGTTGCATATAATGCGGGCTTCGGGGTGTATCTTGCGCTTACCATCGTCTTCGGCGTCCTGTGCGTCGGCGGCGCGGTGCTCCTCGTCTGGTACTTCAAGCACAAGAAGAAGCTGGATATGACGCTCCCCAAACAGGAAGAGTAACGGCGATAGATTGGGCGTCTGCGGCAAAATGCCGAGGCAGCATAACGTAGTTTCGGGCGGCTTCTGCCGCCCGTTTTTTTGTTCTAATTTTCCCGCTGCGCTCATACGCTGAGCATATGGAACTCTACGCTCAAAGCAAACAGGATGCGCTCAAGGCGCTCAAAAGTTCGGAGGGAGGGCTCACGCAGGAGGAGGCGGAGCGCCGCCTTGCTGCATTCGGCAGAAACGAGCTCAAAGAGGGCAAGCGGCGGAGCATCCCCGCCCTATTCTTTGCCCAGTTCAAAGACCTCATGACGCTCATCCTCGTGGCGGCGGCAGTCCTTTCGGGCGTGCTTGCCTATGTCACGGGGGACAGGTCCGAACTCACCGACACCGCCATCCTGCTCTTTATCATCGTGCTCAACGCGGCGGTGGGGGTGGTGCAGCAGCACCGTGCCGACAGCGCCATCGAAAAGCTGAAAAAGCTCTCCACGGCGACGGCGAAGGCGGTGCGCGGGGGGAGGGTGTGCGTCCTGCCCGCCGTCCTGCTCGTGCCGGGGGACATCGTCGAAGTCGAGGAGGGCGACCGTATCCCCGCCGACTGCCGCATCCTCTCCTCGGAAGGGCTGAAATGCGACGAAGCGCCGCTCACGGGGGAATCGCGCCCTGTCAAAAAGCGCGACTGCACCGTGAAAAAGCCCGCCCTTGCCGAGCGGGAAAACACCCTCTTTTCGGGCACGTTCTGCCTTTCGGGCAGGGCGCGCTGCGTTGTGACGGGCACGGGCATGCACACGGAGATGGGCGCCATTGCCGACCTTCTCGAAAAAGCGCAGCCCGTCCTCTCCCCCTTGGATAAGGTGCTCTCCCGCCTTGCGAAGATCATCTCCTACACCGTGCTCTCCGTCGCGGCGGTGCTCTTTTTGGTGGGCATCCTGTCGCAGCGGGCGGGCATTCTGCAAAACCTGATGTCCGCGATCGCCGTCGCGGTCGCCGCCATCCCCGAGGGCATGGGCGCCGTCGTCACCGTCATCCTCGCGATGGGCGTGCAGCGCATGAGCGCCTTCCGCGCCGTCGTCCGCCGCCTCGCCGCCGTCGAAACGCTGGGCAGCTGCACCTGTATCTGTTCGGATAAGACGGGCACGCTCACAAAAAACCGCATGACGGTGGGCGCCGCCCTTCCCTATGGGGGCGAAAAACGGCTCATGCGCTGTATGCGCCTGTGCGGGAGCGTCAAGGGGAGCACGGGCTCCTATGTAGGCGATCCCACCGAAGTGGCGCTCGTCGAATACGCGGAAGCCCGCGGCGAACGGAGCGGGCGGCTGCTCCCCGGGGGATGCCCCTTCACATCCGAAGCGCGCTTTATGCGCGTGCGCGCCGAGGCGGAAGGGGGCGCGGTCTTTCTCGAAAAGGGCGCGCTCGACGTCGTCCTTTCCCACTGCCGCACGGCGGAGGGAAGGGCTTTGACGCAGGAACTTGCTGCCCGTATCCGAAAGGAAGCCGCCGCTTACGAAGAGCGGGCGATGCGCGTTCTCGCCTTTGCCGAGGGTACAGAGGAGACGAAACTCGACTTTTTGGGCATTGCCGCGCTCTTCGACCCGCCGCGCGAGGGCGCCAAAGAGGCGGTCCAAGCGTGCAGGCGGGCGGGCGTGCGCACGGTGATGATCACGGGCGACAGCCCCGCAACGGCGCTCGCCGTCGCAAAAGAGCTCTCCATCGCCACGTCCCGCGAGGAGGTCATGACGGGGGAAGAACTCGACGCTTCGGGGGAAAATGCCGAAGCTATCGGGCGCTGCCGCGTGTTTGCGCGCGTCAGCCCAAAGCACAAGCTCGCCATCGTCAAGGCGCTGCAAAAGAAGGGCGAGGTCGTCGCCATGACGGGGGACGGCGTCAACGACGCGCCTTCGGTGAAGGCGGCGGATATCGGCGTTGCGATGGGCTCGGGCACCGACGTCACCAAGAACGCCGCCGACATGGTGCTGGGCGACGACGATTTTACAGCCATCGTCCGCGCGGTGGAAGAGGGGCGGGGCGTCTTTTTCAACGTGCGCCGCACCATCGATTTCTTCCTCGCCACCAACCTTGCGGAAGTGCTTGCCGTGCTCCTTGCGACGCTATTTTTGTGGAAGTTCGAATTTCTCACCTCGACGCAGCTACTCTGGATCAACCTCATCACGGACTCGCTGCCCGTCCTCGCCCTCGGCGTCGAACGCACCGTCGGCGTCATGGAGCGCCCGCCCGTCCGCGCGGACGATATTCTCTCCCGCCGCTCCCTCATTTCCATCGCCTTTTACGGCGGCGTGCAGACGGCGCTCGTCCTTTTGGTCTTTACGATCGGCATCGTTCTTTGGGGGAACGCCGTCGCCTCTTCCTGCGCCTTTTTGACGCTCTCCCTCTTGGAACTTTTTCACGCCTTCAACGTGCGCGGCGGCGCCTTCAACCGTGCCCTCATCGCAACGGAGCTTCTGGGCGTTGTCTCCACCGTCCTTCTTGCCGCGCTCCCGCCCCTTGCCGCTTTGTTCGGGCTCGCCGCACTTCCGCTCCCCGCATGGGCGCTCGTGGCGTGCGCATCCCTTCTCATTTTGCCTGCGGGATGGCTTTGGCGCAGGCTGCGAGGGCGTCGAACGGCAGGGCGTCCGCTCAGAAGGCACAGAAGACGCACCCTTCTTTCCGGAAGTGTGCGATGATAGAGGGGAGCGCCCTGGCCGTTTCCCTGTGGCGGGCAGAGTCGTGCAGAAGGAGGATGACGGGATCCTTGCCCCTGCTCGTGCGCACGGTCTCCTTGACAAGGCGTTCTGCGCTCGCATGGGGGATCTCTTCGTCTCCGCACACGGCGTTCCAGCCGACGATCTCATAGCCGCGCTCGCGGATGAGCTCTCTCTGCCGTTCGTGTCCGCCGCCCGGGAAGCGATACAGCCGCGGCGTCACGCCCGTCGTATGAAAGATGTATGCGGCGCACTCGTCGATATCGGAAAGCAGCGCCTCGTCCGAAGAATAGATGCGTTTATAGTCGTGCGAAGCCGAATGCACGCCCAGGGAGTGGCCCTCTTCCGCAATGCGGAGGAGGGTCTCTTGTCTCGACTTTGCCATATCGCTGACGATGAAGAAGGTCGCCTTGATATTTTCTTCTTTCAAAATGTCTAAAACGCGGCCCGTCACGACGGTGGAGGGGCCGTCGTCGAAGGTGAGGTACACCCGCCGCGCGTTCTCTGCCGCCGCAAAGGAGAACGCCGCCTTCGTGCGTTCCAATTGCAGCCCGCAGGCAATGAACATCGCAAGCAGCACCGAAAGAAGGAGCATTGCGGGGAGAAATCGTTTCTGCATACCAAAAGTGTGCCTTGTTTTTCGCCATTTTATTTACTTTTTGCGCGCGATGTGATATAATGGCGATATGCAAGGATATTCTGAGCTTTACGGCGGGGAAGGGGCGCGCTCCCGCAAGGGACGGCTCGCCGCCGAGTTCAAGGAGCAGTTCGGCGAAGCGCCCGCCTATTTCTTTTCTTCCCCGGGAAGGGCGGAGATCGTGGGCAACCATACCGACCACAACGGCGGCAAGGTCTTGGTCTCGGCGATCTCCTGCGATGTCATGGCGGCGGTCTCGCCGCGCAGCGACGGCAATGTCGTCATCGCCTCGGGGGCATACTATCCCATTCGTTTTTCCGTTCACGATCTTTCCGTACGCGAGCGCGAACGGGGCAGGTCGATCTCTCTCGTGCGGGGCATCCTCCGCTATCTTTCCGGCCTCGGTTATTCGTTCGGCGGCTTTTCCTGCGTCACGCACAGCAATATCTTCCGCGGGGCGGGCGTTTCCTCCTCGGCGGCGTTCGAGGTGCTCATCGCCGAGATCGTCAACGAGCTCTATCTCGGGGGGAGACTCCCCGCAATGGACAAGGCGCGTGCGGGGATGTATGCGGAGAACGATTACTTCGGTAAGCCCTGCGGCCTTCTCGACCAGGCGGGCATCGCGCTCGGCGGGCTGAATGAGATCGACTTTTCCTCGCGGGAGCCCCTCGTTGCTCCCGTTCCCGCGCCCGAAGGATACCGCCTCGTGCTCACCAATACGGGCGGCTCGCACGCAAAACTCACCAATCATTATGCGGATATCCGCCGCGAGATGGGCGAAGTCGCCGCTTTCTTCCATAAAAAATACCTCTTCGAGCTTTCGGAGCGCGATCTTTTGGAAGCGCTCCCCGAGCTTCGCCAAAAGGTGAGCGACAGGGCTGTTTTGCGCGCCTTCCATTTCTTCGAAGAAAATAAAAGGGTGGAGCTCGCCGCCCGCGCGCTTCAGGAAGGGGATACCGCGCTCTTTTTCGAACAGGTGCTCTCAAGCGGCGAGAGCAGCTTGAAGTATCTACAAAACTGCTTTATCCCCGGCGACACTTTCGAGCCCGTCGTCATCGCTCTGAAGCTCAGCGAAAAGGTGCTCAGGGGCGGCGCTTACCGCATGATGGGCGGGGGATTCACGGGTACGGTGCTCGCCTTCTGCCTCGCGGGGGGAGAGGAGCGCTACAGCCGCGAGATGGCGCGTGTCTTCGGGAAGGAGAACGTCTTTGTGACCGATCTCCGCGCCGAGGGCGCCTGCGCACTCAGCGTTTCAAACGAAAATCATTGATCGGAGGGTCTTATTATGATCACAACAAGAGTATTCGGCAAAACGGCGGACGGCAGGGAAGTCCTTGCCTTCACCTTCGAGGACGGCGCGCGCCGCGCTACCGTCCTCAACTACGGCGGCATCGTGCAGAGCATCGTCGTGCCCGATAAGGACGGCAAGCCGACCGACGTCATCCTCGGCTACAACGACGTGGCGGGTTACGAGAACAACGGCGGGTATCTGGGCGCGCTCATCGGCCGTTTCGGCAACCGCATCGGCGAGGGCAAGCTCACCATCGACGGCACGACGTACGATCTTTACTGCAACGACCGCGGCAACCACCTCCACGGCGGCAAAGAGGGGTTCAACAAGAAGATCTGGGCGCATGAAGTGGACGGCGATAAGCTGAAACTCTCCATCCTCTCCCCCGACGGCGAGGAGAATTATCCCGGAAATTTGTCCGTCACCGTCACCTACACCTTTAAGGACGGCGAGTTCAAGATCGCCTACCATGCCGAAACGGACAAGAAGACGGCGCTCAATCTCACCAACCACGCCTATTTCAATTTGAACGGCGAAAGCGACGGCACCATCCTCGACAACGAACTCTGGATCGACTGCGACGAGATCACGCCCACCAACCCCACGATGATCCCCGTGGGCGGCTTCCGCGCCGTCAAGGGCACGCCTTTCGACTTCAACGAAGCAAAGCCCATCGGCCGCGACATCGGGGCGGATGACGTCGACTTAAAGCAGGGCAACGGATACGATCACTGCCACGTCCTCAAAAACAAGTGCGGGGAGTATGTCAAGTACGCCGTTGTAAAGAGCCCCAAGACGGGGATCTCCATGACATGCTATACCGATATGCCCGCCGTGCAGTTCTATGCCGGCAACGGGCTGAATCAGCAGGGCAAGAGCATCTTCTACGGCAACCGTGCGGGCTTCTGCCTCGAGACGCAGTGCATCCCCAACAACGTCAACGTGCCCGAGTATGCCGCAAAGGGCAGCTCCTTCCTCTCTCCCGGCGAGGTGTATTCCTTCACCGCCGCCTACAAGTTCGAAGCATAAGGGGCGTTTTCCCAAATCAACAAAAGGCCGCCCGCCGCGCATCCGCGCGGCGGGCGGCCTTTCGTTGCGGAACAAGAAGATTATATGCGGCCGCTGCATTTTTGAGCGCTTCAGCTGTTGACAAAATCTGCGCGGCAAGGTATACTTTTCGTGGAAAAGCAAGGGCGAAAAAGGCGGGGCAAAGCTGCGCCTTCGGCTGCGGTCTTTTGAAAAGATCTTTTCGGGCGGCCGACGGTTTTGCTGCGCGGAAGATCTGAGGGGGCGGCATAAAGACGCCGCGATGAGAAGATGGATTATTCGGAATTTGGCGGAAACGATCATTTGGAACGGTTTGCTGCGGCGATGGCGTGGCTGAAAGAACACCCGGGGGAAGAGCTCGTCATCCCGCCCGGGGTATACGAAGTGACGGAGAGCCGCGCCCGCGCCGTCTATTATGATATGATCTCGGGAAGGCTGGGCGGCAATCCGCAGGACGTCATGTTTCGGCCCGATTTCCCCTATACGCGCGTTCTGGATCTTGAGGGGCAGGAGGGGACGCGCCTCATTGCGGAGGGCGTCACGCTGCTTCTGGACGGCTTTTTTGAACCCGTCTCCCTGCGGAATTGCAAAAAAGTCACGGTGCGCGGGCTGACCATCGACTACAAGCGCAAGCCCTATTCCCGCGGGCTCATCGAGCGCGTTTCAAAGGACGGCGAACTCACCGTGCATTTCACGGCGGATATGCCCGACTGCTTTCCCTGCCTGCGTTCCGCAGTCTCAGATCCGCATACGGGCGTGCTGCGCTATTCGCTCTTTTCGCTCGGGAAATGGCGGAGGCTCGGCGGCAATACGTTTTCTGTCGAAACGGACGGTGCTTCCCGGGCATATGTCGGCACGGAGCTGTATATCTGGCATTCCTATCATTCCCGTCCCGCCGTGTGCATTCAGAATGCGGAGGACATCACCCTCGAGAATGTGACGATCCACGCGCAGCCCGGCATGGGCGTCGTGGGGCATCTCTCGCGGAACATCCGCATCGAGGGTCTGTCCGTCATCCCCTCTTCGGGGGAGAGGATGTCCACCAATACGGATGCGACGCACTTTTCTTCCTGTTACGGGAAGCTCGTTCTGCAAAACTGCGTTTTTGACGGGCAGGGCGACGATGCGGTCAACGTTCAGAACTACGACCACGGCTTTGCGCCCATAGGCGGCAGTACTTACCGCCTCACCTGTCTTGCCGCGGACGGCACGCACACGCAGGCGCCCGACCTTCCCGCCGTCGGGGACGAGATGCAGCTCATCGCCCGCGGCACGCTCGACAAGGGGGAGAAATTTCTTGTCACGGCGGCCCGTGCCAATGCGGACGGAACGTGCGACGTCACTTTGTGTCGGCCCCTTCCTGCGGGCGCAGAGGAAAAGTTTTATCTTGAAAATTCTTCCGCCTGCCCGGAATTCGTGTTTTCTCATTGCCGTGCCCGCAGTCATTTCGCGCGCTCTGTGCTCATCAAGACGCATCGGGCGCTCGTGGAACACTGCATCTTCGAGCACGTTGACCTGACGGCGGTCGTCGTCGCTGCGGAGGAAAATTGGGGCGAGGGGACATCTTCGGAATATGTCGAGATCCTGAGCAACGTCTTTATCGGATGCGGAACGCGCGGAAACGTGCCGTGCGCCGTCACCGTCTATACGGGTTCCAAAGAGGGAACGGGCAAACAGCACCGGAAAGTGGTCGTAAGAGACAACGTCGTCCTCTGCGCAAAGGGGCAGCGCGCGTTCGCTTTTGCCAATGTCCGGGAAGTCATTGCGGAAAATAATACCGTCATCGAAGGGGAGGCCGCGGATCGGGCGGTTTGATCCCCGGAAGAGGCGGAAGCGTTCGCCGCGTGCGGGCTGTCCCCGTCCTGCGGAGCAGCCTGTTGTGCGCGGGCATCTGCACGGGCAGCCAAAAGAAAAAGATCGATCAAATCTGATCTGAGAGGAAATCATATGCAATTAAAGGAAAAGGACATCATCGTATTTGCCGGCGATTCCACGACGGATGCGGGCAAGAATGAGACGGGCGACCGTCTCGGCATGGGGTACGTCAAACTCCTGCACGGAATGCTCAACGCATTCCGCCCCGAGCTGAGGCCGACGCTCGTCAATGCGGGCATCAGCGGGAACAATTCGCAGGAGCTTCTGGCGCGCTGGGAAAAGGACGTTGCGGCATATCGCCCCGACATCGTCTTCTGTATGATCGGCATCAACGACGTATGGCGGCATTTCGATCTGCTCGACCCCGAAAAGCCGCTCATCTCCTGCGAAGAATACGAGAAAAATCTCGAAGAGATCGCAAAAAAGGGGCAGGCGGCGCGCGAGTTCGTCTTTATGACGCCCTATTACATGGAGCGCAATCGGGGCGACGAGATGCGCCTCCTTGCGGAGCAGTATGCCTCTGCCATGAAGCGGGTCGCAGCGCGGCACGCATATCGGATCGTCGATCTGCAGCAGGAATTCGACGAGTATATGCGTTACCGTTCGGGACAGTCCGTCTCGTGGGACAGGGTGCATCCCAACGAATACGGCGCCATGCTCATTGCCCGTGCCGTCTGGCGGGTATTGCAGGGGGAAGAGCGCAGGGAAGCCTGAAAAGAGGTAGCTATGAAAAAACAATTTTCGGTCTCCATCATCGGCTGCGGCTCGCGCGGCTGCGACGCTTACGGGCAGCTCATGTATAAGGAGAAGGAACATTTCCGCATCCTCTCTCTGTGTGATACCGACCGCGAACATCTGACGCGCTACGGTGCGATCTTCGGGGTGGAGGACGGCCTGCTCTTTGACAGCGAAGAGGCGTTCTTTGCCGAAAAGCGGAGCGACGTCCTCGTGATCGCCACGCAGGACCGCGACCACGTCCGTATGTGCAGGCGGGCGTTGGAACTCGGATATGAAATTTTATTGGAAAAACCCATTTCTCCCTTGAAGCAGGAATTGGACGAGCTTCTGGCGGCGTACAGGGAACATCCGCATAACGTCGTCGTCTGCCACGTCCTTCGGTATGCGCCCGCGTTCCGCAAAGTCAAAGAACTGCTGCAAAGCGGGATCATCGGGCGGCTCGTCATGATCGACGCTCTGGAGCAGGTCGCCTATTGGCATCAGGCGCACAGCTTTGTGCGGGGAAATTGGCGCAACGAGGGGGAGACTTCTCCCATGATCATGCAGAAGTGCTGCCACGACCTCGATCTTCTGCAATATTATGCAGATTCCGCCGCAGAGACGGTGTATTCCGCGGGCGGGCTCACCTTCTTTACGCCCGAAAATAAGCCCGAGGGCGCTGCGTCGCGCTGCAAGGACTGCCCGTATCCGGAAAGCTGCCCCTACAGCGCCGAGCAGATCTATCTGAAGCGGTGGAAGGAAAGGGGCTGCCCTGCGGATGCCTGGCCGTACAACGTCATCGCGGCGGCGCCCCTCACGGAGGAGAAGCTGCGCCGTGCCTATGAGTGCGGCCCGTACGGCAGATGCGTGTTTGCGTGTGACAACGACGTCGTCGATCATCAGTCTGTGGACATCGTGTTTCAAAACGGCGTGCAGGCGACCCTTGTCATGACCGCTTTCACCGCGAACGGCGGAAGAAAGTATACCTTCCACGGAACGACGGGCGAGATCAGGCTGGACGAAGATGCCGATACCGTGAGCGTGCTGCCCTTCGGACGGCAGGCGCAGGAATATAAGATCTCGGAGCTCATTGAGGAGGCGTCCTCCTTCGGCCACGGCGGCGGCGACTACGGGCTCATCCGCGCATTCTACGAGGTGCTGACGGGGAGCGCGCAGGCGGATACCGCGCTCGAGCGGTCGGTGGAGAGCCACCTTATCGCGCTTGCCGCAGAGCAGTCGAGAAAAAGCGGCAGAGTAGTCGCTCTGCACGAAGAGCCCGATCGGCGGGAGAAAAGATCGTGAGCGGCATCCGTTCGCTCGGCGTGATGATCGACTGTTCGCGCGATGCGGTGTACACTGTCGATACCTTGAAGCGCTATTTTGCGCTGCTTGCCGGCATGGGCTATACCTATGTGCAGCTCTATACGGAGGACGTGTACGAGGTGGAAGGGGAGCCGTACTTCGGGTATCTCCGCGGGCGCTACACGAAGGCGGAGCTCAAAGAGCTTGTTAGGGCGGCGGCGGAAAACGGGCTGGAACTCGTTCCCTGCATCCAGACGCTCGCCCATCTCGGCGGCATCGCCCGCTGGTACGAATATTCGAACGCGTGCATCGACTGCGAGGATATCCTCCTCATCGGCGAGGAGCGCACCTACGAGCTCATCGACAGGATGTTTGCCGCCTGCGCCGAGTGCTTTACCTCCCGCCGCATCCATATCGGCATGGACGAAGCGCACATGGTGGGGCTCGGGAAGTATCTTACAAAGCACGGCTATGAGGATCGCTTTTCCGTTCTTCTGAAGCATCTGACGCGCGTTGTTGAGATCGCGGAAAAGTACGGATTTTCTCCCATGATGTGGTCGGATATGTTCTTCCGCCTTGCCAATCACGGGGAGTATTACCGTGCGGCAGATATCCCCGAAGAGGTCAAAAAGCTCGTTCCCAAGAATATCACGCTCGTCTATTGGGACTATTACAGTACGGAGAAGGCGCACTACGACGGCATGATCGCATCGCATAAGCAGTTCTCATCTCCGCTCGTCTTTGCGGGCGGAGATTCGGGCTGGTACGGGTTTGCGCCGCATAACCGCTTTGCCATCCGTGCGAGCGAGGCGGCCATCGCCTCGTGTTTGGAGCACGGCGTCGAAGACGTCCTTCTCACCTGCTGGAAGGACGACGGCGCGGAGTGCTCCCTGTTCGCGACGCTTCCCGCGCTTTTCTATGCGGCAGAATTTGCGCGCGGAAACTTTGATAAAGAGGACATTGCCGAGAAGTTTTCCCGCTTTGCGGGCATATCTTGGGAAGATTTCTTCGCGCTCGACGAAGTCGATCTTGACACGCGGTATCCCGTTGACCCCTCTAAGTATATGCTGTATTCCGATCCCTTCCTCGGCATTTTCGACAGGACGGCGGACGGCAGCGGGGATCGCTTTTTGGCTATTGCACAGCGGCTGCGGGCGGGAGCAAAGAGCGCACGCTTCGGCTATATCTTCCGAACGCTCATCGCGCTCTGCGACGTGCTTGCGATCAAGTACGATCTCGGCGTCAGGGTGCGCAGGGCGTATCGGGAGGGGGACCGTGCGGCGCTGGAAGAGACCGCCGCCCGCTTCGGGGAGCTTGAAAAGCGGCTGAAGAAATTTTATCGGCTGTTTTCGGCGCAATGGGAGCGGGAATGCAAGCCCAACGGGTTTGAAAAGCACGACATCCGCCTCGGCGGGCTCATGCAGCGCGTGGCGCATTGCCGCAGAGTGCTTTCGGAATGCCTTGCGGGGAAGCGCGGGGCGATCCCTGAACTCGAAGAGGAGATCCTTCCCTTCGAGGCGTTTTACGGAAAGCTCGAGGGGCGGCCTATCCTCTTCAACGATTGGCTGCATACCGCCATGATCAAGCCCCGGATGTGACGGTTTGAATTCGGCGCGGCCCTGTGCCGCGCTTTTTTTGCTTCGCAGCGGCCGCGGTGGGGGAGGGGATGTTGTTTCGAAAATTGTCGAAATAAAATGCCGCCAAATCATTGACAAACATCAAATCATGTGCTATCATTATTTCGAAGAAAATCGAAAGAAGCACGGGGGGGGGGTAGATGAAGAAGAACGTATGGGAGGCGCTATCGGACAGCACGCGGCGGGAGATCTTAAAACTTTTGAAACTGCGCCCGCACACGGCAGGGGAGATCTGCGACCAGTTCTCGCTCTCGCCCGCGACCGTCTCGCATCACATCTCCGTCCTCAAAGAGAGCGGGCTCATCACGGGCGAGCGCCGCGCCCAGACCATCGTCTATCATCTCAACACGACGGTCGTTCAGGAGATGATGCGCGCGCTTTCGGGGCTCTTGGACTGAGCGCCGCCTCCATCCTCTTTTCCGCCCTCGGGCTCGACTTTGCCGCGCTCATCGTGACGGTCGCGCTCATCCTCATCGTCACCGTCATCTCTCTCGTCTATGCACATCACGTTGCAAAGCAGATGCCGCCGGAAGAACGGGATCCAACACAAGAAACCAAGTAAGGAGTTAATATGGAAGAAAATGCCATCGTGCGGGCGGAAGGGCTCAGAAAGACCTTCACGCTCTCGCAGAAACAGCAGAAGCTCGAAAAGACCGCCGAAAAGCGCAAAGTCGCCGTCGACGGGCTCTCTTTCTCCGCCTACCGCGGCGAAATTTACGGGCTTTTGGGCCCCAACGGCGCGGGTAAGACGACGACGCTCCGCATCCTCTCCACGCTCATCCGCCCCGATGAGGGCGATGCCTTCGTGGACGGCTGCTCCGTCCTTCGCGAAGGGGAGAAGGTGCGCGATAAGATCGGCTTCATGACCAGCGAATTAAAGCTCGAGGGCTTCTTTACCCCGAGCTATCTCTTTGACTTTTTCGGCGCCATGCACGGCGTGGGAAAAGAAGCGCTCGCCGCCCGCAAACAGGAGCTCTTTTCCCGCTTCGGCATCGACCGCTTCGCCGAAGTCAAGGTGAGCGATCTTTCGACGGGCATGCTGCAAAAGGTCTCGCTCGTCGTCTCTATCGTACACGATCCCGAAGTCGTCATCTTCGACGAACCGACGAACGGTCTCGACGTGCTCACGGCAAAGGTCGTCACCGACTTTTTGATCGAGCTCAAAAACATGGGCAAGAGCATCCTGCTCTCCACGCACATCTTCTCCCTCGTCGAAAAACTATGCGACCGGGTGGGCGTCATCATCGACGGCAAGATGGCTGCCGAAGGAACGCTTGAAGAACTTTGCGCGGGCAGCAGCCTCGAAGATAAGTTTTTTGAAATTTACCGCAGCATCAAGGGGGAGATCGTATGAAACTCAGAGCGCTCATCCAAAAGGAATTTCAGCGGTTCTTCCGCGATCCCAAACTCATCGCCACGCTCGTTCTTCCGGGCATCCTCATCTATTTTATCTATTCGCTCCTCGGCAGCGCCATCTGGGACGGCGAGAAGAACTATTCCTACGACGTCCTCGTCTACGGCTCTTCGCCGAAAGTCGAGGCGCTCTTCGAAGCCTCCTTCGGGGAAAGCCTCACCCTTACCCCCGTGGAGGATAAGGAGAGCGCCAAGGCGCAGGTCAAGGCTGGCAGCGCAACGGCGCTTGTCACCTTTTCCGAAGATTTCGATAACGCCGTCTCCGAATACGACCCCATAAGCGGGGAGAAGGCGCCCGAGATCGAGATCTTCTACCGCTCGGCGGACGACGCGAGCTCTGCGTTCTACACGGCGGCGACGTCGCTGCTCTCCGCGTACGAGGGGGAGATCTCCAACGCCTTCGACGTCAACCTCGGCGGCGAGCAGTACGACTTCTCGTCGACCTCCGAAGTCGTGATGACCATCTTAGGGGGTCTCCTTCCCTTCCTCGTCGTCACCCTCATCTTCTCGAGCTGCATGAGCATCACGCTCGAATCGGTGGCGGGGGAGAAGGAGCGGGGGACGCTCGCGACCATCCTCGTCACGTCCGTCAAGCGCACGGACATCGCCCTCGGCAAAGTGCTGCCGCTCTCGTGCATCGCGGCGCTCGGCGCGCTCTCGAGCTTTTGGGGCATCGCCCTCAGTATGCCAAAACTCATGGGGCTCGAGCTCGGCGGCATGTTCGTGGAGTACGCCTTCGGCGATTATATCCTGCTCCTTGCGCTCATCGTCTCCATCGTGCCGCTCATCGTCTCGGCGATGACCGCCGTCTCGACGTACGCCAAGTCTGTGAAAGAGGCGTCTTCCTATACGGGCGTCATCATGATCGTCGTCATGGTGCTCTCGCTCGTCTCGGCGTTCCTCTCGGGCATCGGCGATTGGGTCGCCGTCATCCCCGTGCTCGGCACGGTGGTCGCCATCCAGACGGTGTTGGAAGGCGGAGCCGCGCTTCTTGTCGGGCTCGTCTCGATCGGCATCAATCTCGTCTTCACGGCGCTCTTCATCCTGTTGGTGGCGAGGATGTTGGGGAGTGAGCGCATCATGTTCGGAAAGTGAGCGAACCGCGAAGGATATGCGGCGCAATACGGTGTCGCGCTTGCGTTTTGCCTTGGTCACTTACTCGTCGAAGCAAGGCAAGCTTCGCATGCGTTCGCCATCGGCAAACGCATTGCTTTTTATGCCTGCTTCTCCTCTTCCCGCAAATCTTTTGCAAAAGCAAAATCTTTGCGGGAGCCCTGTAAACGCCTGCGGCAAATCCGCGCGCTCCTTGTCTTGCTTGCATCTCCTTCGCGGCGATGAGCTTCATCGTATCCATTGGCTCCCTCGCTGAGGGGTGAGCAAGTGCATTCTTGGCAAAGCCACGGTGTGGCTTTGACCACTTGCGAACTTGGAAACGGCACATTGTCCGTGCCGTTTCCTGACCGAGGCGGCGTTTCCCTTGCGCCGCCGAGACGGTGGCTTGCCGATGGCATGACGGAGGGGTTGTTGATCCCGCTGCCGTCTGTCTTCACAGTTCTTTATATCTCCCGCCAAAGCCGCCTCAGCGGGTTTTGCGGGAAGAGGAATAGAGCGCCGCCCGCGGCTTTGCCGCGGGCGGCGCTCTAAAAAAATCAGGGGCTTGCCGTTTCGGCAAGCCCCTGATCCCATATTCAGAGAATCAATATTTACTCGGCTCAATACATCCCGTCCATGCCGCCGCCTGCAGGTGCGGGCGCTGCGGGAGGGGTGGGGATATCGGTGACGATGGACTCCGTCGTCAGCAGCGTCGAAGCGACGGAAGCCGCATTCTGGAGCACCGAGCGCGTGACCTTGGTGGGGTCGATGATGCCGCTCTCTTCCATATCGGTGTAGACGTTCTTCAGAGCATCGAACCCGAAGTTTGCGTCGCCCTTTGCGAGGATCTTCTCGACGATGACCGAACCGTCCAGCCCTGCGTTCGCCGCGATCTGACGGACGGGCTCCTCGCACGCTTTGAGGATGATGGAAGCGCCCGTCTTTTCGTCGCCTTCGAGCGTAGCGACAAGCTCCCTGATGACGGGCACGCAGGAAAGCAGCGCGCTGCCGCCGCCGGGCACGAAGCCTTCCTCGACTGCCGCTCTCGTCGCTGCGAGGGCGTCGTCGATGCGCAGCTTCTTCTCCTTCATCTCGACCTCGGTCGCCGCGCCGACGTTGATGACTGCCACGCCGCCCGCAAGCTTTGCAAGGCGTTCCTGGAGCTTCTCTCTGTCGTAGTCGGAAGTCGTTACCTCGATCTGCGCCTTGATGGACGCGACGCGCGCCTTGATGGCTTCCTTGTCGCCCGCGCCGTCGATGATGGTGGTGTTGTCCTTGTCGACCTTCACCTGGTTGGCTCTGCCGAGCATATCCGTCGTCACATCCTTGAACTCATAGCCAAGATCGGACGAAATGACCGTGCCGCCCGTGAGGACCGCGATATCTTCGAGCATCGCCTTTCTCCTGTCGCCGAAGCCGGGCGCCTTGACGGCAACGCAGTTGAACACGCCCTTGAGCTTGTTGACGATGAGGGCGGCAAGCGCGTCGCCTTCGACGTCTTCTGCAATGATGAGGAGGCGTGCGCCCTGCTGTGCGAGGGGCTCGACGATGGGCAGGATCTCCTGCAAATTGCTGATCTTCTTGTCGGTGATGAGGATGTAGGGGTTATCGAGCACCGCTTCCATCTTCTCGGTGTTGGTCACCATGTAGGCGGAAGCATAGCCTCTGTCGAACTGCATGCCTTCGACGGTGGTGACCTCGGTCGAAGTGGTCTTGCCCTCTTCGACGGTGATGACACCGTCCTTGCCGACGATCTCCATCGCATTTGCGATGAGTTCGCCGACCGTCTCGTCGCCCGCCGAAATGGATGCGACCTGCGAGATCGCCTTCTTGCCCTCGACTTTCTTCGAGATGGACTGAAGCTGCTTGACGGCGGCATCCACGGCCTTCTCGATGCCCTTTCTCAAAATGATGGGGTTGGCGCCTGCCGCGAGGTTTTTCAGGCCCTCTCTGATGATGGCCTGCGCGAGGAGCACGGCGGTCGTCGTGCCGTCGCCCGCGACGTCGTTGGTCTTCGTCGAAACTTCTTTGACGATCTGCGCGCCCATGTTCTCGAAGGGATCGGGAAGTTCGATCTCCTTTGCAATGGTCACACCGTCGTTGGTGATGAGGGGTGCGCCGAACTTCTTGTCGAGCACCACGTTGCGGCCCTTGGGGCCGAGGGTGATCTTCACCGTATCTGCAAGCGTATTCACGCCCTTTTCAAGGGCCTTTCTTGCGTCATCTCCGTATTTGATCTGCTTTGCCATAACACAAAACTCCTTATTTTATTATTTTCGGGTGCCGCTGCCGTTGGATCGCAGCCGCTTGCTCAGTCCTCGACTACGGCGAGGATATCGCTCTGCTTGATGATGGTGAACTCCTTGCCGTCCACCTTAAAATCTGTGCCTGCGTATTTGGAGCAGAGCACCTTGTCGCCCACCTTCACCTGCATGGTGACTTCCTTGCCGTCGATGACCCCGCCGGGGCCGACTGCAACGACGACGCACGTCTGGGGCTTTTCCTGAGCAGAGGCGGGGAGGATGAACCCGCTCTTCGTCTTCTCTTCGACGTTCGCCGCTTCGACGACGACCTTGTCGAACAATGGTTTGATATTCATATCTACCTCCTAAAAACTTGAACGGCCGCGATCATGGAGCCGTTATCGGCTTCTGCCTTTTCCCCTCTATTATAAACGCTTAAAATGTGCGCTCAAACGGAAAAGTGTCATTTTTTTGGCGAAAATTTCCTGTTTTTTGATATGGGCGCCTCGAGTGGGCATAAGCCGAGTTGACTTTTGAGGAAAAAATTGTTATACTGAAAACAAAAGGGGGTCTTCTATGGATAAATGGGATGAACGCTTCATGGAACTGACGCGCCACGTCGGCGGCTGGGCGAGCTGTTTCCGCCGCAAGGTGGGGGCGGTCATCGTGCGCGACAAGCGCGTCATGACGACTGGCTACAACGGCGCGCCTTCGGGCATCCCTTCCTGCGTTGAGAAGGGCGAGTGCCTGCGCGAAAAGCTCAACATCGCAAGCGGCACGCGCGCGGAGCTGTGCTACGGCGTCCATGCCGAACAGAACGCCATCATCCAGGCGGCGAAATACGGCATCAACATCACGGGGGCGACCCTCTACTGCACCCATCAGCCCTGCGTCATCTGCGCGAAGATGATCATCAATGCGGGGATCAAACGCGTCGTCTACGACGAAGGTTATCCCGACGAGTTCTCCATGCAGCTCTTCCGCGAAGCGGGGACCGTCATCGAAAAATATTCCGATCTTTTAGATCGCAAGGAGAAATAACATGCATCCCATCGTCACCTTTGAAATGGAGGACGGCTCCGTCTTCCGCGCCGAACTTTTTCCCGAGCTTGCGCCCAACACCGTCAACAATTTCTTGTCCCTCGTAAAGAAGGGCTTTTATGACGGCATCATCTTCCACCGCGTCATCGAAGGCTTCATGATCCAGGGAGGGGATCCCAAGGGCGTCGGCACGGGCGGCCCCGGCTACCACATCAAAGGGGAGTTCAAAAGTAACGGCGTGGAAAACCCCGTCAAACACGAGCGCGGCGTCCTTTCGATGGCGCGCGCACAGCACCCCGATTCCGCGGGCTCGCAGTTCTTCGTGATGCACGCGGCTGCGCCCTATCTCGACGGGCAGTACGCTGCCTTCGGCAAGGTCATCGAGGGGATGGAGACGGTAGACGCAATCGCCGCGACGCCGACCGACTTCCGCGATAAGCCCCTAAAAGAACAGAGGATGAAGAAGGTCACGGCGGAAACCTTCGGCGAAAGCTATCCCGAACCCGAAAAAATCGTCTGAAATATCGCAATATCTTGATTATGCATGGCATAATTATAGCGAAACTTTTGTTTTTGAACTGTTAGGAGAGTATTATGTCAGACAAACTACTGTACGAAAACCCTTTGACGACCCGCTATGCGAGCCGCGAGATGCTCATCAACTTCGGCGACGAAAAGCGTTTCCGCCTGTGGAGACGGCTTTGGGTCGCGCTTGCCGAGAGCGAGATGGAGCTCGGCCTTCCCATCACGCGGGAGCAGGTGGACGAGCTTAAGGCGCACATCGACGATATCGACTACGAGCGCGCCGAAGAGTACGAACGCCAGAAGCGGCACGACGTCATGGCGCACGTCGCGGCATTCGGCGATGTCGCTCCCTCCGCAAAGGGCATCATCCATCTGGGGGCGACGAGCTGCTTTGTCGACTGCAACTCGGAACTCATCATCATGCGCGACGCGCTCGACATCATCGAACAAAAGCTTGTCAACGTCATGGATAAGCTGCGCTCCTTCGCGCTTAAATATAAGGATCTTCCGACGCTCGGCTTTACGCACTTGCAGCCCGCCCAGCTCACGACGGTGGGAAAACGCGCGACGCTCTGGCTTCAGGATCTTTTGCTCGACTACGAGAGCCTGCAAAATTTGAAGGAGCACTTCAAGCTCCGCGGCGTCAAGGGGACGACGGGTACGCAGGCAAGCTTTTTGGAACTTTTCGACGGCGACGAAGAGAAGGTCAAGGAACTCGAAAAGCGCGTCGTTTCTAAGATGGGCTATGAGAAGGTGTACGGCGTGACCGGGCAGACCTATCCCCGCAAGTTTGATTACAACGTCCTTTGCGTGCTCTCTCAGATCGCGCAGAGCGCCTACAAGTTCTCCAACGACATCCGCCTTCTGCAGCACATGAAGGAAGTGGAGGAGCCCTTCGAAAAGACGCAGGTCGGCTCTTCGGCGATGGCATATAAGCGCAACCCGATGCGCTGCGAACGCATGGGCTCTCTTTGCCGCTATCTTGTGTCCCTTCCCATGAACTCGGCGATCACGGCTTCCACGCAGTGGTTCGAGCGCACCCTCGACGACTCGGCAAACCGCCGCATCGTCAACGCGCAGGCCTTCCTTACGGCGGACGCCATCCTCACCATCTACATGAACGTCGCGGAAAACCTCGTCGTCTACGATAAGGTCATTGCAAAGCACATCGCACAGGAACTTCCCTTCATGGCGACGGAGAACATCATGATGGAGTGCGTCAAGGCGGGAAAAGACAGGCAGGAGGTGCACGAACGCATCCGCGAGCTTTCGCAGGAGGCGGGCGCCAACGTCAAAGTCAACGGGGGCGAAAACGACCTTCTCGACCGCATCCGCCAAGATCCCATGTTCGAAGCCGCGCACGATAAGCTCGAAGAGATCCTGGAGCCCAAGAAGTTCGTCGGCCGCGCTCCTCATCAGACGGTGGAATTTATCAAGAACGAGATCGACCCCATCCTCGAACAGCACCGCGCCGTCCTCGGCGCCACGGGCGAAGTGCGCGTCTGAGCCGCGTTTCATCCCATAGGGAGGCAATGAGCGCCCGTTTTGTCTTCATATCACAGCCAAAACCGCGGAAATTTCCGCGGTTTTTGTCATGTAAGCAGAAGGTTTTTAAGAAGTTGTGCTATCATGGAGGCAAAGATACGGGAGGATATTTTATGGCTCAGCAAACCATTACGATCAGAGTGAACGGGAAGCGTGCCGAGACCGATTTCGGCGATCTCGTTTCATTCAACGAAAACAGTTACCGCCTTCACTTTGAATTCGACAGCGAGTGGGATAGCTATTCCAATCGCGTGGCGGTCGTCCTTTGGGCGGGCGGCTGCCGCGAAAAACTTTTTACGGGCACCGAATGCGATATGCCCGCCGTTTCGTCGCCCGACTGCGACACGGCACTTGTCGGCGTGTACAGCGCGGACGGAGCCGGGAAGCGCATCGCAAGCTCTTTCGTGCGCCTTCGCTGCCTTGCGGGGGCTTACTGCGAACCGGAGGAGGCTCCGCAGAAGACGCTCCACGAACAGATCCTGGATCTCCTCAATGAGTATGATTTTTCTGCGCTGGAAGAAAAGGTGACGCCGGGCAGTTATTCTGCGGTAGACGTCAATGCCTATGGCTTTGTCACGGGCGGCAAGCAGATCGTTGAGGTGGGCGGCGTGGGGCAGACGCAGCCGAGCGCTTCTCTTGCAGACGGGGGTATCTTCTTCCGCAAAGAGGAGGACGGCTTTACGCTATGCTATTACGAGGACGGTTCCCTCGTCCCCATTACGGGGATCGGCGGCGGAGAAGGGGGCGCAGTGAGCTCGGTCAACGGACAGACGGGCGCGGTCACCATTTCCAAATATGATTTGGGCCTTGCGGATGTCGCCATTTCGGGCTCCTACAACGACCTCGAAGATCTCCCCGCGCCGGCTGCGGTCACTTCCGTCAACGGGCAGACGGGCGCTGTCACGATCTCCAAGAACGATTTAGGTCTTGCGGATGTCGCTCTTTCGGGCTCCTACAACGACCTCGAAGACCTCCCCGCGCCGGCTGCGGTCACTTCCGTCAACGGGCAGACGGGAGCCGTTACCATTTCCAAGAACGATTTAGGTCTTGCGGATGTCGCTCTTTCGGGCTCTTATAACGACCTCGAAGATCTCCCCGCGCCGGCTGCGGTCACTTCTGTCAACGGGCAGACGGGCGCCGTTACCATTTCCAAGAACGATTTAGGGCTTGCGGATGTCGCGATCTCGGGGTCGTATAACGACCTTCTCGACAAGCCGACAGCAGTGGGCGGGGGCGCAGTGAGTTCGGTCAACGGACAGACGGGTGCCGTCACTATTTCCAAATATGATTTAGGTCTCGCCGACGTCGCGATCTCGGGCTCTTACAACGACCTTGAAGACCTTCCTGCGCCGGCTGCGGTCACTTCCGTCAACGGACAGACGGGCGCGGTCACGATCTCCAAGAACGATTTAGGGCTTGCGGAGGTCGCTCTTTCGGGCTCTTACAACGACCTCGAAGATCTGCCCGATCCTGCGGCCGTGACGTCGGTCAACGGACAGACGGGCGCGGTCACGATCTCCAAGAACGACTTGGGTCTTGCGGAGGTCGCTATTTCGGGGTCGTATAACGACCTTCTCGACAAACCGACGGCGGTGGGCGGGGGCGCGGTGAGTTCGGTCAACGGACAGACGGGTGCGGTCACCATCTCCAAATATGACTTAGGCCTTGCCGATGTCGCCATTTCGGGGTCGTATAACGACCTTCTCGACAAACCGACGGCGGTAGGCGGGGGCGCGGTGAGTTCGGTCAACGGACAGACGGGTGATGTCGTGATCTCCAAAGATGATCTCGGCCTTGCGGCAGTCGCACTCACGGGTTCCTACAACGACCTCCTGGATAAGCCGACTTCGGCGGGCGGCGGGGGTGGCGTGACGTCGGTCAACGGGCAGACGGGCGCCGTCACCATCTCCAAGAACGATCTCGGACTCGGGCTCGTAGAGAACGAGAGACAGCTTGCGATCAGCGATCTCGTCCACTACGGAGCGAATTTCAATACGCTCGACGATACCGGGTGTTATTTCGTACAGGGTTCGTCGGCGCTGCCCTGTTCCAATGCGCCGACCTCCGAGCAGAACAGCTCTACCAACTGTCAGTGGTTCGTGATGACGTTTTCGCACGTCGACGCAGGGCAGTACGTCACGCAGCTCGCGATCTCCGAAAAGAGCGACTGCGCCATCCGCATCCGCAACCGCACCAATAACAGTTGGGGGAGTTGGAAGACGGTCGTCTGATCGCACTCTGTCTGCGCGGCGCACGGGGAAAGGCCGCGCCGCGGCGGGCAAAAGAAAAGAGCACGGAACTTCCGTGCTCTTTTGCTGTTGTTTGGACTTCGTCCTCAAATGCGCTTGTCTGCGTGATAGGTGGTATGCAGGATCTCGTGCGCCTTGTGGCTGTTGGGGAAGCCGAAGTAGTCGTTGTAGATGACGTCCATCACGGGCGAATCCGAACTTCTGCGCAGTTCGTTCTTGGTATCCGAGGTATAGAGCGCCCTGGCGCGCGACTCCTTGAGCTCCGTGTTGTTGCGGACGCTGTCCGAAAGGGTGGGCTGGCCGCCGCCGTTGACGCAGCCGCCCGGGCACGCCATGATCTCGATGAAGTCGTACTTCTTCTCGCCCGACTCGATCTGCTTGATGATGGTCTCGGCGTTTGCAAGGCCGCTCGCGACCGCCACGCGGATGGTGTTGCCCGCCACAAGATAGGTCGCTTCCTTGATGGGGTTGGTGCCGCGCACCGCGAAGAAGTCGAGCACTTCGAAGCTGCCGTCCATCATGTGCGCCGCCGTGCGCAGAGCCGCTTCCATGACGCCGCCCGTCGCGCCGAAGATGGCGCCGCCGCCCGTTGCCGTCGCGAAGGGGTTGTCGAATTCCTCGTCGGGAAGCTCGGTGAACTTGATGCCCGCCGTCTTGATCATGCGCGCAAGTTCGCGCGTCGTGATGGCTGCATCCACGTCGTCCTTCATCTCCTCGCGCGTACACTCGTACTTCTTTGCGGTGCAGGGGATGACGCTGACGACGTACAGATTCTTGGGATCGACGCCGTTCTTTTCGCACCAATAGCTCTTTAAGAGCGCACCGAACATCTGCTGAGGCGACTTGCAGGAGGAAAGGTGGGGGATCATCTCGGGATGGCGCTGCTCGACGAACTTGATCCACGCGGGGCAGCACGAGGTGAACATGGGCATGGGCTTGCCCGTCTTGATGCGGTTGATGAGCTCGCTCGCCTCTTCCATAATGGTGAGGTCGGCGGTGACGTCCATGTTGAACACATGGTCGGGGCCGAGGCGGCGGATGGCTGCCACCATCTTGCCTTCGACGTTGGTGCCGACGGGCATATCGAACGCCTCGCCCAACGTCGCGCGGACGGAGGGCGCCGTGAAGAACACGACCTGCTTGGTGGGGTCGGAGAGCGCCTTCCACACGTTCTCGATGGTGGAATTCTCGGAGAGTGCGCCGACGGGGCAGGCGACGATGCACTGGCCGCAGCCCACGCAGACGGATTCGGAAAGGGGCATATCGAACGCCGAACCGATGTGGACGTGGAAGCCTCTGCCGATGGGGCCGATGGCGTTGACGTTCTGCTTGCGGCAGGCGGCGACGCAGCGCATGCAGTTGATGCACTTGTCGTTGTCTCTGACGACGTAAGGGGTGGAGGTGTCGATGGGGAGCACGAAGTCCTCGCCCTTGAAGCGGTCTTCATCGACGCTGTAACCCAAAGAGAGCTTCTGCAATTCGCAGTTGTGGTTGCGTTCGCAGGAGAGGCACTTCTTCTTGTGCTTGCTCAAAATGAGCTCGAGCGTCATCTTGCGGCTCTGGCGGCATTTTTCGGTGTTGGTGCGCACCTCCATGCCTTCGGAGACGGGATAGACGCACGCGGCGACGAGCCCTCTCGCGCCCGTTGCCTCGACGAGGCACATACGGCAGGAGCCCACGCAGCTGACGTCTTTAAGGTAGCAGAGGGTGGGGATCTCGATGTGCGCCTTGCGCGCCGCTTCGAGGATGGTCGTTCCCTCGGGCACGCTGACGGAGATATTATTGATCTTTAAGTTTACCATTTTCGCTTGCATCTTGCACCTCACTTTCTCACGATGGCGCCGAACTTACAGTTGGCCATGCACAGCCCGCACTTGACGCACTTGCTCGTATCGATGACGTGCGGCTGCTTGACGGAGCCCGAGATCGCCTTGACGGGGCAGTTGCGCGCGCACAGCGTGCAGCCCTTGCACTTTTCGGGGATGACGTAGTAGGTCATGAGCGCCTTGCACACGCCCGCCGAACACTTCTTTTCGAGGATGTGCTCTTCATACTCCTTGCGGAAGTAGCGCAGCGTCGAAAGGACGGGGTTGGGCGCGCTCTGGCCGAGAGCACAGAGGGAGGACTGCTTCATGTGAGAGGCAAGTTCTTCGATCTTGTCGAGGTCTTCAGGTTCGCCCTTGCCTTCCGTGATCTTGGTGAGGAGCTGCAAAAGGCGCTTGGTGCCGATGCGGCAGGGGGTGCATTTGCCGCAGCTCTCGTCCGCGGTGAATTCGAGGTAGAACTTCGCGATATCCACCATGCAGGTGTCCTCATCGAGGATGATCATACCGCCGCTGCCCATCATCGAGCCGATGGCGAGCAGGGAATCGTAGTCGATGGGGGTGTCGATGCACTCTGCGGGGATGCAGCCGCCAGAAGGGCCGCCCGTCTGGGCAGCCTTGAACTTCTTGCCGCCGGGGATGCCGCCGCCGATCTCTTCGACGATCTCGCGAAGCGTCGTGCCCATGGGGACTTCCACAAGGCCGACGTTGGTGATCTTGCCGCCGAGCGCGAACACTTTGGTGCCGGGCGAAGTCTCCGTGCCGATAGAGGAGAACCACTTGGCGCCTTTCAAAATGATGGGGTTGACGTTCGCCCACGTTTCGACGTTATTGAGGATGGTGGGCTTTCCGAAGAGGCCCTTGACGGCGGGGAAGGGGGGACGGGGCCTGGGTTCGCCGCGGTGGCCTTCGATGCTCGTCATGAGCGCCGTCTCCTCGCCGCAGACGAATGCGCCCGCGCCGAGCCTTATTTCAATATCGAAGTCAAAGCCGAGGCCCAAGATGTTTTTGCCGAGCAGTCCGTATTCGTGTGCCTGGTCGATGGCGATGCGCAGGCGCTGGACGGCGACGGGGTACTCCGCACGCACATAGATGTAGCCCTGATGCGCGCCGATCGCATAGCCCGCGATGGTCATCGCTTCGAGCACGCAGTGAGGGTCGCCTTCGAGGACGGAACGGTCCATGAACGCGCCGGGGTCGCCTTCGTCGGCGTTGCAGCAGACGTACTTGATATCGCCCTGCGAAGCCTTGGCAAACGCCCACTTTCTGCCCGTGGGGAAGCCCGCGCCGCCCCTGCCGCGAAGGCCGGAGGCAAGCATCTCGTTGATGACGTCGTCGGGCGTCATGGAAGTCAACACCTTTTCGAGCGCCGCATAGTCGCCCGCCGCGATGGCTTCTTCGATGTCCTCCGCCGCGATGAGGCCGCAGTTGCGGAGGGCGATACGCATCTGCTTCTTATAGAAGGGGGTCTCGCCGAAAGGGATGATGCTGCCGTCTTCGTGCACGGTACCCTGATAGAGGAGCTCCTTGACGATATGCCCGCCCTTTTTGAGGTGCTGTTCGACGACGGTCTTGGCGTGTTCGGGCGTCATCTGCGCATAGAAGGCGCCTTCGGGGTAGACGATCATGATGGGGCCGAGGGCGCAGAGGCCGAAGCAGCCCGTCTTGACGACGATGACGTCGTCGATGTGGTTTTCTTTGAGGGAAGCTTCGAGCTGCTCGATGACCTTCATCGAATGCGAGGAGGTGCAGCCCGTACCGCCGCAGACGAGCACCTGCTTGCGGTACTTCGTATGCTCGGCGATCTTTTCCGCCTGTTCCTGCACGGCGCGGCGGATGGCGATGAGGTCGTGCTTGCGCGCGCGGATCTCATCCAGCTGCGCGGTGGTGATATGCTCGTGGCTCATACGTTTTCCTCCTTGCGGTATTTGTCGAGGATGCCCTTGACCGATTCGGGCGTGAGCTTGCCGTACACTTCGTCGCCGATCATCATGACGGGCGCAAGGCCGCAGGCGCCGACGCAGCGGCAGCTGTCGATCGAGAACAGCCCGTCCTCGGTGCATTCGCCGCACTTTATGCCGAGCTCCTTTTCGATCTCGGCAAGGATCTTATCCGATCCCTTCACATAACAAGCGGTGCCGAGGCACACGCTGATGCGGTGTTTGCCCTTGGGTTTGAGCGAGAACTGCGAGTAGAACGTCACTACGCCGTACACTTCGGAGAGCGAGATCCCCAAGCCTTCTGCGATCGTCTTCTGAACGCTCATAGGCAGGAACCCGTAGATCCCCTGAGCCTCCTGCAGGATGTGCATGAGGCAGCCCGGCGTGCTTTTGGACTCCTCGATGACGGCCTTTAACTTTTCGGCCTGTTCGGGCGTTCCGCACGCTTCACAATTTTCCATCCGTTACCTCCTGATCGCGCTTCTTTTGACGCAAATAGACATGATAATAGCAAAATAGCGCATAATTACATACATTATATCACAACGGAAAGGATATTTCAAGAACTTTCCCGAGATTGACGGGGAAAAATTACGAAAAACGTTCGGGGCAGCGAATCAATGTAAAATCGAGCATTCTTTTGCATGAAAAAGCGGAGAAAAAATCCTGCTTTCTAAGAATTTTGTATTGACTTTTCCGGTGGTGTTGTGTAAAATGAAAAGGTCAGTCAAAAAATACAAAAGTGCGCGCGGGCATCCCGGGCGGCATAAAGAGGACAACATGAAATTTGATAAGAAGAAGTTTTTAGCGGAGACCGACGGCATTTTGCACGCCGAATACGGCTGCGATCTTGCTTCGGCGAACAGAAAGGAACTGTATAATGCGCTCTCCCGCGCCGTCATGCAGGAAGTCTATCCCGATTGGAAGGCGGAAAAGGTGCAGAACAAGCGCCGCTGCGGCTATTTTTCGGCAGAATTCCTCATGGGCCGCGCCATTTTCTCTAACCTTCTCAACCTCGGCATCCTCGAAGAGGCGGACGAAGCTTTCAAGAGCATCGGCGAAGACCTTGGTAAATTCGAAGAGGTGGAGGACGCTGCGCTCGGCAACGGCGGTCTCGGCCGTCTTGCCGCCTGCTATTTGGAAAGCGCGGCGACGATGGACATCCCCCTCGACGGCTACGGCATCCGCTACCGCTACGGCCTCTTTGCCCAGACCTTTGTGGACGGCTATCAGCATGAAGAGGGCGACGATTGGCTCAAATGGGGGGATCCATGGAGCGTGCGCGCCGAGCGCGACGCCGTCACCGTGCACTTCGCCGATCAGGACGTGCGCGCCGTCCCTTACGATATGCCCATCTTCGGCTACAAGAACGGCGTCGTCAACACGCTGCGCCTCTGGCAGGCGGAGCCCGTGCAGGCGTTCGACTTTGCGACTTTCAACGACATGAAGGGCGAGCACACGGCGACGGAGAACTTCAACGCGACCAAGATCACCGACGTGCTCTATCCCAACGACAACACGATGGTGGGCAAGATCCTGCGCCTGCGCCAGCAGTACTTCCTCGTCAGCGCTTCCCTTCAAGACATCGTGAGAAAGCAGAAGGCGGCGGGGCACGATCTTCACGAGCTTTCCCGCTACTACTGCTTCCAGCTCAACGACACCCACCCCGTCATCGCCATTCCCGAACTTTTGCGCCTTCTGAAGAACGAGGGCTTCTCCTTCGACGAGGCGTTCAAAGTCTGCGCGGAGACCTTCAACTTCACCAACCACACCATCATGGCGGAGGCGCTCGAAAAGTGGGACGTCCTCGCCCTTTCCGACCTTCTCCCCGACGTTTATCAGGAGATCGTCAACTGTCAGCGCCGCCTCGAGGCGGACGGCCTCGACGGCAGCAAGTTCTATATCATCCGCGATAACGTCATCCACATGGCGCACCTTGCGATCTACGTCTCCTCGCACGTCAACGGCGTTGCGGAGATCCACACCAACATCTTGAAGACGGATACCTTCAAAAATTGGTACGAGCGCTTCCCCGAAAAGTTCGTCAACGTCACGAACGGCATCACGCCTCGCCGCTGGATGCTCCTCAACAATCCCGATATGGCGAAGGAGATCGACAAATACATCGGCACGGGCTGGCACACCGACCTTGCGCAGCTGAGGAAGATGGAGCCGCACATCGAAAAGATGCTGCCCGCCTTCCGCTCTGTCAAGCGCGCCAACAAGGAAAAGCTCGCCGCCTACATCGCAAAGCACGAGGGCATCGAGCTTTCGCCCGATTTCATCTTCGACGTGCAGGTGAAGCGCCTTCACGAATACAAGCGCCAGCTTCTCAACGCCTTCGCCATCCTCTATTTCTATTACGCGATCAAGGACGGCGAGATCACCGACTTCCCGCCCACGGCGTTCATCTTCGGCGCGAAGGCGGCTCCCGGCTACTACAACGCGAAGGCGATCATCAAGTATATCAACGAGATCGCAAAGCTCGTCAACAACGACCCCGACGTCAACAAAGTGATGAAGGTGGTGTTCGTGCAGAACTACAACGTCTCCTATGCGGAAAAGATCGTCTGCGCGGCGGACGTGAGCGAGCAGATCTCTATGGCGGGCATGGAAGCTTCGGGCACGAGCAACATGAAGTTCATGCTCAACGGCACGGTGACGCTCGGCACGATGGACGGCGCCAACGTTGAGATCTGCGAAGAGGCAGGCAGGGAGAACAACTACATCTTCGGCGCGACCGTCGAAGAAGTGGCGGCAGTCAAGCAGTACTATTGCCCGACGGAGATGCTCGGCAACGATCCAAAGCTGCGCCGCGTGGTCGAAACGCTGCGCGACGGCACCTTCCCCGACGAGAGGGGGATGCTCAAAAAGCTTTACGAGAGCATCGTCACCGATTACGGCGCCGACCGCTATCTCGTCCTCTTCGACTTTGCCGACTATGTGCGCGCCAAGCTCGAGCTTCTCTATGACTACGGCACGGAGGACTTCGACAGGAAGTGCCTTCGCAACATGGCGGCGGCGGGCAAGTTCTCCGCCGACCGTTCGGTCACCGACTATGCAAATCTCATCTGGAACCTGAAATAAAATCACATCCGTTTCACGTTTTTGTGGAAAAGAGCTGCCGCCTTGCAGCTCTTTTTTTGTTGTAAAATTCTATAATATTGATATAAATTATAGCGAAATACTGCGATAAGGTGGACATTTCGGCAAATTTTCCGCCTGATTGTTGACACCGCGGGGGGGGGTGTAAAATAGAGACATAAATTGTAGATAATCTTTCTTTTTCATGGCTTTTGGTGCAAAAAAAGGACGGAGGTGTTGAGAATGAGGTTTTCCATCGGACAGGAGCACGACGAATACAGTTTCCATGTCGGAAAGGTCGGGTACGAACACTGCTCGCCCGAGAAGGGGCCGGTGGCGCGCGTGCGCCCCAACTACTCCTGGCACTTTGTCCTGTTCGGCCGCGGGACGCTCATCGACGGCGACGGAAAGCTGTACAAGATCAAGAAGGGGGAGTCCTTTCTTCTGTATCAGGGGGAGTACTACGACTACTATCCCGATCCGCAGGATCCGTGGACGTACTTCTGGGTGGAGCTCACGGGAGAGAACCTGGATGCGATGTTTTCCGAGTGCGGATTTTCGAAGAAGGAAGTTCGGCTCTCCCTCAAACATTTCGACGCATACGTCGAGCTGCTCAAGAGCATGAAGGATGCGTTTGACGAGAGCGACGTGCAGCTGGTGCGGGTGTCGGCGTATCTGCTCCTCATCATCAGCAACTGCATCGAGCGCGTGCGCGAAGGGCGCACCGATCAGCGGGTGTATCGGCGGCGGAGGCTGATGCGGGATATCTTGTGCTACGTCAACAACAATTTCAATCTTGACCTGACGAACGAGGATATCGCGGCGGAGAACAACCTGTCGGTGCGGTCGCTGACCTCGCTGTTTGCGGAGATGGTGGGGATGACGCCCGTGCAGTATCTGACGGCGTACCGGATCGCGGTCGCGGCGGAGCGCTTCCAGGAGACGGACATGAGCGTGGCGGAAGTGGCGAAGTGGTCGGGTTTTTACGATGAGAAGTATTTTTCGCGGGTGTTCAAGAGGGAGAAAGGCATGACCCCGCAGGAATACAAAAGGCTGAAACCCAAAGAGGATGCCTTTGCGCTGATCAAGCAGAAGGAGAACGAGGTGATGAAGTGAGATGAAGGGATCGGAACGCATCCTTTTCGGCAGGATCTCATGGATATGACGAAATTTTATCACGATTTCTGTCGTTTTTTTGCAAAAAAAGCGGTGTCAAACTCTTGACATGGGGGGGGGATGCTTAATGGTATAATGCAGAAAACGGCGTCTTTCGGAAATGTTCTTTTTATGGAAGCAGATCGTTTGCACGGCCGCGGCGGTCCAACGGCACGGCTGTGAAACAGATAAAAATTTTATTTTGAAAGGAGGCAAAGTTATGAAGAAGACAAAACTGGCGGCATTGGCGCTCAGCGCTGTCTTGACTGCCGGCGCGCTCGGGGCTATGGCCGGGTGCGGCGGTCCGCAGGAGGGACAGACGACCATCCGCTTCTGGTATACGGCGTCTATCTCGGAAAACAGGATCGTGAATGAGATGATCGATGCCTACAACAAGGGACAGGGGCTCGAGGACGGCGTGTATGTCAGGGGCGACAACCGCCAGAACATCGAACGTACCGCACTCTATGTCGATACGCCCGACGTCCTCACGGTGACGGACGAAAACTTCAAGTCGTGGGCGCTCGAAGATCTGTTTACCGATCTGAGCGACTATTATGCGAACGACCCGGGCGATTATACCGAGGAGGGCATCCCCGAAGCGTTCACGCAGACCTTCCGTCTCGATACCGAGGTCGGCGAAAACGGCATCCGCATGGCGGGCGAGGGAGCCGATATCCAGGGCATTCCCTTTGGCGCGGACCCGATGGTCTATTATTACAGCCTTCCCGCCTTTGAAAATCAGAAGATCAACATCATCTCCTGCGAGGAAGAGGCGCTTGCGGCGGAATACCCGAACGTACAGCCGCACGGCTATGCGGAGTACAAGGAAGCTCCCTATGAGGGCGCCGTCTCCTCCACGAATCTTGCGGGAGAGACCGTCTACAAGGTGTTCAACAACCGCATCGCGATGAATTGGGAGGAGTTCCGCTATCTTTCCAAGATGTTCACGAAGAGCTACAACGAAAGTTCTCCCACTACGCTCGGGACGGGCACCCACTGGTGGTTCTCCTACGGCTGGTCGGTGGGCGGCGACTGCATCGGCTGGAACGGTGAGAATTACAACTTCTCGGTGGCGGACGAGGGCGCGAACTGGCTCGTCCTTGCCGACACGCTGGAACTCAACGGCAAAACGTATACGGCGGGGGACGTCGTTTCCTATGCAGACCGCGAAGCCGCGTCGAAGGCGTCGGGCAGCGTACACGAACTTCCTTCGACGTACGACGCGCTCTATGAATTCGTCCGTCTCTCTTCCCCTGTGGACGGGAACGGCGGCAAGGGCGAAGCAGGCTACGGCATCGGTCTCTTTTCCCAAGACAATGCGGCGGGCAGCCTTGTGAACGGCAATGTCGCTCTGCTTGCGAGCGGCGAATCGGCGATCACTTCGCTGGAAACTTCCTACAAGGGCAAGTATGACCTCGCTCCCGCACAGCAGTGGAGAGAGTATGTGGGCGGCAGCGTGTATTATGACGGCGCAGAGACGTTCGAAAACGAATATCTGAAGGTCATCGGCGAAACGTACGACGACGGGGTTTATACGGGCGCACTTGCCGTGGACGAAGAGACGGGTACCGAGCTTGTTGGGCGCGCCTCTGCCTTTGCGACCTTTACTTCCCTCGTTATCCCCGCCAATTCGGACGCTTCCTTAAAGGATGCGGCATGGAAGTTCATCCGCTGGGCAGCAAGCGAGGAGGGTCAGCGCTATGTCATGAAGCTTGGCGATGTTCCCAACCAGACCTCCCTTGCCATGTCCGAGGAATATTACGAAGTGGGCGGCGGCAGGAACTACTGGGCGCTCGCTTCCCAGGCGCAGACGGCAGAGATCGGCGACTGGGCTTACTTTGAAAACGGTGAATGGGTCAACGACTGGTCGGGCTCCTTCAACGGCCAGCTGCGTACGGGCTATATGACGATCGCGCAGTTTATTGCAAGCGACGGCGCCGCCGCAGACGAGGCGATCTCCAAAGTCAATATCTACCTCAACGGGAGGTTCTGATATGGAACTTGCGAAAACGGCTGCGGTCCCCGAGGAGGGGAAGGCAGTTTCGGGGCGCTCGCTGCTCCCGAAAAACAAGATCTTCACCAAGCAGAACGTGATCTGCTGGATCATCGTCTCCGTTCCGCTGCTCGCCTTCCTCGTGTTCAACGGGTTCACGATCATTTTCTCGATCCTGTCGATGTTCGGCGATATGGAGGCCAATCGGCTCGACACGCTCAAATGGAACAACTTCGCCAACTTCCTCCGCATCGGAGAGGATATCGACACCATCTGGCAGTCCATCAAGGTGACGCTCGTGCTGACGCTGGCGCAGTTCACCTCCCTCATGATCGCCATCATCATTGCGGCGTTTCTGAGCCAGGACGTGAAGGGGACGCGCTTTTTCCAGACGCTCTACTTTATCCCTTACGTCTGTTCCTCCGTTGCCGTTTCCATCATGTGGATGGTCATCTTCGGATGGAACGGGGGGCTCAATTCGCTGCTCGGCACCGATATCGACTGGCTGAACAACATGGAAAACCCTTCCACGCTGACGTGGGCGATCTTCATCTCCGTCATCTGGCAGGCGCCCGGCTACGGTATCGTCATGTACTGCTCGGCGTTCAAGTCCATCAATCCCGCCCTCTATGAGGCGGCGGAGCTGGACGGCGCGAATGCCTTCCAGAAATTCTGGTACATTACGCTCCCCGGCATTTCCACCATCACCTTCTTCCTGGTCCTTGCGGGCATCACGGCGGGCCTTACGACCTTCGATGCGGCGCGCATCATGGCGCCTTTGAGCTGGGACGGGTATGCAGGGCCGGAAAACGCGGGGCTTGCGCTCATGTACTATATCTACATCGAGGGCGTGCAGTTCGGCAACATGGGCTATGCTTCCATCCTGAGCTGGATCCTGTTCATCGTCATGATGATCCCGTCCGTGTACCTCATCCGCAAGCGTATTCTTTCTTTGGAGGATCTGTGATATGGAAGAGATCGTCAAAGCTAAGGCAAACCGCAGGATCCCCGTAGCGAAGATCGTCACCTATCTCGTGATGATCTTGTACACGCTCGTCCTGTTTGTTCCCTTCCTCGTCATCATTTGTACGTCCTTCACGTCCGATTACGAGCTGGGAGCATACGAGTTCCACCTGTTCCCTTACGAATGGTCGGGGGAGGGGTACGAGCTCATCTTCACGCTCGATCCCAATGCCGTGAACGGGGTGCCGTCGCTGCTCATCGGGTTTTTCAATACGATGTGGCAGACGCTCGTGCCCACCTGCGTTTCGCTGTTCGTGTCGGCACTGGTCGCGTTCGTCTATTCCAAGTTCCGTTTCCCGGGCAGAAAGGCGTTCTTCCTTGCCAACGTATTCACGATGATGCTTCCCCTCGGGGCGTTCGGCTTCGTCGGATACTTATTCTATGTGAACATCGGCTGGGTCGGGGGAGCGCGCGGGCTCCTGCCCCTCATCATCCCCGGGCTGTTCGGCAGCGCAGGCACCATCTTCTTCCTGCGCACCTACTTCGACAGCGGGCTTTCCAACGAGGTCATCGAAGCCGCCAAGCTGGACGGCGCCAACACGGTGCAGCTCTTCCTGTCCATTGCGCTTCCGCTCGTCAAACCCGCTATCCTTGCGCAGTTCCTGTTCGCTTTCGTGGGCGGCTACAACAGCTATTCCGCACAGCTCATGTACCTTTACAACGATAAGTCGCTCTGGAACCTGCAGCTCGCGCTCTCGGAGCTCACGGGCATGCTGTCCGAAGGAAACGGCTACAACAATGCAAGGTGTGCCGCCTCCTTCATCTCCATGCTCCCGCTCATCATTCTGTATATCAGTATGCAGAAGTACTTCATCGAGGGCATCAACATCGGCGGCGGAAAAGAGTAAAAAAAAGAGGAGGAAAGATATGAAAGTAATTAAAATTGCGGCAGTCGGGCTCTCGGCATTGATGTGCGTCCCGCTGCTTGCGGCTTGCGGAGAGGATGCGGAGACCATCTATCAGGCGGCGACCGAACTCTCCTATTACGACGGCACCTACTACGAGGAGCTGTCCGATCCCAACAAACCCTACTATAACAAGGAGCTCTGGCGCAGGAACGGCTCCGACCTCGGGGGAGCCGACCCGCTCGTCCTCGACGACACGGCGCGCACGGGCTACTATTACGCCTATGTGACGGGGCTCACCTATTCCTATTCCGACGACCTCGTCGACTGGAAGTCGGGCGGAAGTTTTGTGGAACTTCCCGACGCGCTGGCCGGTGCGGGGTCGCAGTGGGCGCCCGAAGTCATCTACGATGAGGACACCGGGCTCTACTATGCCTTCTTCTCCCTCACGCCGCAGCCCGATACGGAATTCGAAGGCGTCACGGCGCCTGCCTATATGCCCGTCGTCGCCGTCAGCAGTTCGCCCCGCGGGCCCTTCAAGCCCGTCGACCTCACCAACGCGGAGGAAGTGGAAGGGGCGCTCGGCGAGGGACCTGAGGCGTATGTGCGCACGATGTCCGATGAGTACCCGCAAAAGTATGCGCGGTATGCGCTGTTGGACAACGCCGCTTATCAGGAAGCGTTCGAACGGGAGGGGTATTCCGACAACGAACGCATCATCACGATCTCATCGAGCGGCGTAGACGGCGGATATGTCGCGACCATCGACTTTTCGCCCTTCGTCGATCCCGATACGGGGGAAAAGTATCTCTATTGGTCGCAGACGCCCGGCGCCATTGCCGGCGTGAAGATGATCAACTGGCTCACGCCCGACTGGTCGACCTATAAAACGCTCACCGCCTGCGGCTATTACACCGTGGAGGACTATCAGAAGGCGCAAAGCGGCGAGAAGGTAGAAAAAGTGCTCTATGAAGAGATGGCGTCCTACTGCAACGAAGGACCCTTCATGTATAAGCACAACGGCAAGTATTATCTCACCTTCTCCATCGGCAACTATACGGAATCTTCCTACGGCGTCATGCAGGCGGTCGCAGACAGCCCCATGGGTCCCTTCCGCAAGCTCTCCGACGGGGAGAACGGGATGATCCTCAGCAACGACCTCGGCGAAAACCACGCGGTGGGCGGCCCCGGGCATCACTCCTTCTTTACGGTGAATATCGACGGCGAAGAGAAGCTCATGATCGCCTATCACGCGCATACCAACCTCTACACCTATGCCGACAGAGCGGTCCGCTTCGACGAAGTGAAGTGGGTCACGGTGGAGGGAGAAGACGGCGAACAGCTCGACGTCATGCACGTCAACGGTCCTACCGTCACCACGCAGCCCGCGTTCGGCATCGGCAAGGAGTACGGCGACGTCTCGGGCGCGATGGAGAGCATCGAGCTCGTCCGCGGCGAACTTGCCGAGGGCAGCTCGGCAGACAGCATGATCGACGGCCTGTTCTCTGCGTTTATCCGCTCCAGCAGGGAGTTTGAGGAAAAGTATGTCCGCGAGACGAGCATCGTTCAGACTTCCACCTTTGAAGTGACGCTTGAAAGCCCGAGGGAACTGCGCGGCATCATGTTCTATAACTCCAATTCCGACGAGACGGCGTTCGGATCCGTCAAAAACATCGCCTTCATCTGCGAAGAGAACGGGAAGGAGAAGGTGTATGTCATCCCCGAACTCAAATATAGTTACGACTGCAACCACATCTTCAACGAGGTGAGCGAGAATTACTATATCATCTTCGGCGGCGGCTGCTATGCGGAATTTGCAAGCCTTTCAAACGTCAAAGCCATCCGCTTTACGGTAGAAGTGCCGGAGGGGAAGGAGAGCGTCGGCGTCGCGGAAGTGGCGCTCGTCGGCAGATTTGCAAATGCGCAGGGATAAGGAGGGGAACCCATGAAAAAGACGATCAAATATGTGACCTGCATCGCGGGTGCCGCCGTCATGGCGAGCCTCGGCCTTGCGGGGTGTTCCGAAGGTAAGAATTTTGTCAACGGCCCCAAATACGAGTACCGCTTGACCGACAAGACGGAGGAGTACGTCGTCAACACGACGGGTTCGAGCGTCACGGTCGATCAGGGCATCGTTATCGACGGCGTGTTCGACGAGGCCTTCTACACGAACAGAAAGTGGCTGAAAGCCAACAAAATTTTGCAGCAGAGCGGACAGACGGAGACGGGCACGCTGGAAATGACGACGTATTTCTCGGAAACGGGCATCGTCGTCGCGGCGCACATCACGGACAGCCGCGCCGCCGTATACAGTTCGTCCGTCGCGACGGGCAACCAGACGTGTTTCAGCGGCTATTTTGCCTTCGGCGATACGACTACGTCGGGCGATGACGTGTACGAGGTCGAAAATACGGCCGCCAATATGTTCAAGATCTCCGAGTTCGTCTCGGGCGGCCTGCAAGTCATGTATACGTCGGAGGACGTCACTCCCGTGCACGCCGTCAGGCGCGTGGGCGACATCACCAAGGGAGAGTGCTACGAATATTACGTCGAGTACTTCATGCCCTATGCCCTGTTCGGAAGGACGTCCCGCCCTGTCACGGTGTATTTCAACCCCACGATGATCTCCGCGACGCTCGACGACTACGGCAGCGCCATCTCCGATCTTCGCACCTGGTATAACTTCGGCGAACATCAGAGTTCCCTCTACGGCTGGAGCAAGCCCAATTCGGGATATGTCTTCGACCGCAACGGGTTCGTCTCCAACAGCCTCACGATCAAAGAAGCGGAGGGCGGCTCCGTCACCGAAGAATGGGGGTACGATTGGACGATCACGGGCGATATGGTCAATCTCAACGTCACGCCCGACGAGGGCTGGCAGCTTGCCAAACTCTATGTCAACGGAGAAGACGTATCAAAGAATGTCTTAGGCGGCGTCTATACCTTTGTTTCGTCGGGCAACGTCACGGTAGAGCCCGTATTTGAACAGAGCGGAGGCGCTGTGAACGTCATCGGGAAATAAGGAGCAGCTCGCTCCGTGAAAAAATAAACAGGAGGAAAACATGAGGACAAGTAAAAAGACCATCGCCCTTCTTGCAGGGGCGGCGCTGGCAACACTTTCGCTGGGCGCATTGGCGGCCTGCAACGACGAGGAGCATACGCTCTCCCTGATCGAAGAACAGGCGGCGACCTGCACAAATGCAGGGCACGAGGCGTACTACCTCTGCTCGCACTGCGGGAAGCTGTTTGCGGACGAAAATGCCGAGACGGAAATTTCGGATGCGGATGTTACGATCGCGGCGCTCGGGCATGAGATGACCCACCACGAGGCGGTCGCAGCGACCTGCACCGAGGACGGCAACCTCGAATACTGGTCGTGCTCCCGCTGCGAACTGAACTTTTCGGACGCGGAGGGCACGAAGGAGATCGCTTCCGTCGCCATCCCCGCAGGGCACGACATCGGTTGGGTAGAGCTCGTCGAACCGACCGCTTCGGCGGAAGGGATGCTCGCCCACTACGAATGCAGCGTATGCCACACCTGCTTCGAGGACGCCTACGGCGAAAAGGAACTCGATCGGGAAGAGCTCGTTCTTGCAAAGCTCGTCTCGCAGGACATTTCCGTCAAGGTGGAAGTGTACGATACGGCGGGTAATTTGGTGGCATCGCCCGACTATGCCGCCCTCGGCAGAGAGCTCGTCTTAAAGGGCGAATATTCGAGCAATCGGTACGACGACCTCGAGATCGACAGCGACGGCACGCTCTCGCTCACCTCTGCCGTCGTCGGCAAGTACGAAGTCGACCTCTACGGCTATGCGCGCAGCGTGTTTACCGTGGAGGAGGGCACAAGCGAATACACGCTCAAACTCTCGATGACCATCGCTTATGGTTCCAATGACAAAGTGACGGTGAACGATGCGGAAGGTTCCGTCTCCATCGCCGCGCAGGATATGAGCGCGAATATGTGGACGGGAAGCGCGGAGCTCATCCTTCCCGCAGGGATCGATAACAACTTCTTCGTGTTCGAGACCACCCTCAAGATGGGCGATTTCGAAGACGGCTGGACGACGGGCGGCACGCAGCAGCGCTATGCCATCCAGCTGACCGAGCAGAACACGGGCTTCTATTTCTGGTCGTGGACCGCAGACGGCGTGAGCAAGACGTTCGTCCGCAGGTTTGCGGTGAACAACCTCAACAACGCCATGGCGGAGAATATTGCCGTCAACGGCGACGAGGCGGCAAACGGCTACATGACGGATGCGCTCCGCAGCGACAGCGGCCTTCCCATCCGCATCCTGCGCCTGGACGGCGAGTTCGTTTTGCTCGTCATGAAGGAGGGCGCATGGAACGAAGTGGGCAGAATGGAAGTCGATCCCGATTCTCCCGCCAAGATCGTGTTCTACGGCGTAGAGGCTTCCTATACCTGGTCGGGATTCGGCATTTCCGGGCTGGAATTCGTTCCCGAATCGGAAGCGACGGCGGCAGAACCCGGCAATTACGCTTACTATACCGACGGCACCCGCTTCTGGTTCGAAGACGGCGAGGAGACGACGGCGGAGGGCGTCAAGATCTATGCGCCCGTCAGCGTTACGCTCACGGTGAACGGCATCGCCCTTGACGGCGTGACGGCGGCGGCCGTTCCCGAAGGCACTGTCATCACCTTGACGGGCCGCGCGAATACTTACACCTATACGGTCGGCGGCGAAGCCATTTCCGAGATGGTCGCGGGCGATTACACCATGACGGCGGAAGGATATGCCTCCGCGTCGATCACCGTTCCCCAAGAGGGCGGTAAGATCGAACTTACGCTTCAAAAGGTCATTACGATCGCAGGCGCCGTCAGCGATTATACGAACAACAAGTGGTCTGATTCCGTGACGCTCGAGATCTCCGACGACCTCAAAGCAAGTACGGCGGTCATCCTCGAATTCACCGTGAAGAACATCACAAATTCCGCGGCAGGCTGGCCGACGGACGAGTGGGCATCCCAGCGTATCGCCATTCAGATGGCGAAGGGGAACGAAGGCTTCCTGTTCTTCCTTCCGAAGGGAGAGGCGAACATCTTCGATATGACGGACGGCACTATCCGCGACGAAGGGAAAACGAAGTTCGACGGCGACTTCGCTTGGATCGATACGCTCATGCGCGGCGAAAGCGGCGTGAATATGCGCATCGTCCGTACGGGCGCGAATGTCACCCTGTTCGTGCAGAACGGCGAGAGCGAATGGGTGAAGATCGGCACCGTCGCCTGCGGCGAAGCGGAGACGGAGATCGTCTTCTACGGCTGCGGCGTGGAATGGGAGTTCTCTTCCGTGACGGTCGGCTCGCTTGACTATGTCGCAGAAAAGCAGCCCGAAGCAGACGCACACGGCAACGTCGCTTACTACACGGACGGCGAGAATTATTGGCTTGCGGACGGCACCTCGGCGACGAAAGAGGACATCATGCTCTATGTGCCCATCGATGTCACATTTGCCGTCGAAGGAGTCGCATTGGACGGCACGACGGCGGAGACGGTCGCAGAGGGTACCGTTCTCACCTTCACGAGCAGCAAATCGACCTATACTTATACAGTGGGTGAGACGCAGTCCGTCAAGATGTCGCCCGACACTTACACCGTAACGGCGGAAGGCTATGCCTCCGTGTCGATCACCGTTCCCGAAGAGGGCGGAACGATCGAACTCATCCTTCAAAAGGTCGTCACGATCGGCAAGGGCGCCGTAGTGCTCGTCAATAATGCGTGGAACGGGCAGCAGACGATCGCTGTTCCCGAAACGGTCACGGGCGATTTCCTGCTTGAAACGACGCTGAAGATGAGCGATTTCACGCAGGGCTTTAACGACCTGGGTGCATGGCAGCGCTATGCGATCCGTCTGACGGAAGGTAACGTCGGTTTCTACTTCTGGTCGTGGAACGACGGCACGGCAAAGACGCGTATCCGTCAGTTCAGCGAAGAAAATCGTACCAATGCGGCGAAGGAAAATGATGACGTCAACGGAGACGAAGCGGGCATCGGCTTTATTACCAACGAGCTATTGGATGCGGACGGCCTGCAGCTGCGCATCCTGCGTGCGGGCAACACCTTCTATCTCTATGCGCTGAACGGCAGCGAATGGGTCAAGCTCGGCTCCGTCACCTGTGCGGATGGCGACAAGCTCGACATGGAAGTGTATGCGGGCGTCGGCACCTATGAGTGGTCGAATATTCACTTTGCGGAAATTTCCTTTGTGGCAGAAAAGGCTCCCGTCGTGGGTGGTTCGGACGGCAACGTTGCCTACTACACGGACGGCGAGAATTATTGGCTCACGGACGGTACCCCGGCGACGGCAGAGGACGTCGTTCTCTCCGCCGTTGAGGTAAAACTCACCGTAAACGGCGCGGCGCTCGACGGTACGGCGGCGGCAGTGGCGGACGGCACGCTCATCACCCTTACGGGCGAATACGGCAGCTATTCCTTCAAAGTGGGCGAAGCGGCCCCCGCCGCAATGCTCGCAGGGACTTATGTTGTCACGGCGGAAGGGTACGCGCAGACGACCCTCGTTGTCCCTAAGGACGGCGGCGATCTCACGCTGACGCTCAAAGAAGCGGTCACGATCGCAGGCGCCGTCAGCGATTATACGAACAACAAGTGGTCTGATTCCGTGACGCTCGAGATCTCCGACGACCTCAAAGCAAGTACGGCGGTCATCCTCGAATTCACCGTGAAGAACATCACAAATTCCGCGGCAGGCTGGCCGACGGACGAGTGGGCATCCCAGCGTATCGCCATTCAGATGGCGAAGGGGAACGAAGGCTTCCTGTTCTTCCTTCCGAAGGGAGAGGCGAACGTCTTTGACATGACGGACGATACGTTCGGCGATGCAAACAAGACGCGCTTCGGCGAAAACGGCAGCACCTTCGCTTGGATCGATACGCTCATGCGCGGCGAGAACGGCGTGAATATGCGTATCGTTCGTTCGGGTGCAGAGATTACCTTGTTCGTACAGAACGCCGAAGAGGCATGGGTCGAGATCGGAACGATCACCTGTGCGGCTGCCGACGCGGAGACGGAGATCGTCTTCTACGGTTGCGGCGTGAAATGGGAGTTTACTTCCGTTACCGTCACGCCTGCCGCGAAGGAGTAAGATCATGAGTTCGGAAGCGGGGAGCATCCCTCCCCGCGCATTCCGAGAAAGGAGTCCGAATGAAAAAATCGACAAAATGTGCTGCGGTAATCCTGAGCGTCTGTATGCTGACGGGGTCGCTCTTTCTGAGCGCCTGCAATTCGCATACGCATGACCTTACGATGATCGCGGCAAAAGACGCCTCCTGTACCGAGGCGGGAAACTGCGCCTATTGGCATTGCGAGGAGTGCGGCAAGTATTTTTCCGATGAGGCGGCGACGGCGGAGATCGTTTTGGAGGATACCGTCATCCAAGCGCTCGGGCACGATCTGAACAAGAAGACGCCCGAAGAAGGGCAGTCGCTCTCCAACGGCGCAAAGGAGTATTACTCCTGTTCGCGCTGCGGGGCGGCGTTCGCCGACGAGAGCGGGAATACGCCCGTACAGCTCCTCATCAAAATGTTTGCCGATCGGGAATTTTATGCGAAAGGCACGGAAAACGGGCCCGACGTATTCCAGAGCACGCAGATCGGCGGGCAGGCTGCGCCCATTGCGTCGCAGAATTTCGTCCTGCGGTTCTTCATGGGTTTCACCTACGACGTCGATACGCTCACGACGGGACAGGCGGTGGAAGTGCATATGAACATCCACCGCACGAATGCCGATCCTAACTGGTGGCAGTTCATTATGGAGTATCATCCGACGGAGGGCAAAGAGACGATCGTCGTCACACCCAATAAGAACGCCACGGAAGAAAAGCTCTTTACGGGCGAGGAATGGGCGGCCCTCATGAAGGAGCAGAACGGGCTGTATTTCCTCCTGCAGCGTCAGGGCGACCGCCTTGCCTGCTATGCGGAAGATGCGCAGGGCACCCCGCATCTTGCCTTCTCGGTCATGGGGTTCTCGGAGGGCGCGGTCTATCAGATGCGCATCGCGCATTTCGAAGGGTTCTTTGCCGATGATGCGCACGGCTGCACCATCCGCGATATGGAGATCGCACTCGATACGGTAGATCTGAAAGCCGAGCGCTCGGCGTATTGCGCAGCCTGACGCGAAGGGCTGCAAAACGGGCGATCGGAACAGACGGATACAGGGGGAAGAACAATATATATAAGCAAGTCCTTGCTTACCCCCCTTGACGGAACGGGAGGATGGGGCAAAGCGTTGTCCCATCCTCTTTCTGTCAACGGGGAAGCGGAGGAATTTTGGAGAGTGAAAGATGAACAAACTATATTTAGGCGCGGCGTACTATCCGGAGCTGTGGGAAGAGGATGAAATTGAAAAAGACATCGCGCGGATCAAGG
>ENA-OYZE01000085-OYZE01000085.1-human-gut-metagenome-genome-assembly--contig:-NODE-85-length-47582-cov-7.507417_pt1 | contig 47582 bp, 39 predicted proteins | sample MGYA00243259_ERZ653469 | MGnify/ENA primary metagenome ERZ653469 (study PRJEB26926, sample SAMN06164913) | human gut metagenome | biome: ENVO:00009003; feature: ENVO:2100002; material: ENVO:00002003...
GCGTCAGATGTGTATAAGAGACAGAATCTATATAGATATATAATCAAAGAAGCAATAAAGCAAATAGCAAACAATACATCTATCAATATTAGAACACTAAATATTTCATTAACTGCTTCTTGATTAGCATTTGTGGAATCAAAAGACTTTAAATAAAATATCAAGCATAAAAAGCAAATAAATGTTATTAGTTGAATTGCTAAGGAAATAATCATCCAATAAAAACCGTACATTCTTTTAATATTGAATTTTTCCATATTTAAAACCTCCTATGTCTTGGTTAGTCGCAACTAACTAAAGTATACTACTTCCTTTTTATATATCAATAATTTTAATAGTTTCCTTGATTTTATTGCTTCTTTTTCTCTTAGTTGGCGTTCCTGCTTTTGATGTATGGCATATTGTCTTTCTCGTTCTTTTCTTTTTTCCTCTTCTTTTTTTCTTTGTTCTTCAACTCTTTTGTTCTCTAGCGCTCTTTCTTCATCGGATAAAGATGAGTGCCATCTCTCATATTCAAGTTGTTTTCTTTCTCTCTCTAAAGCTAATCTTTCTTTTGCTATTCTTTTTCTCTCTGCTTCTAATTCTCTTTCTTGTCTTCCCAAGGTTGTCTTTCTTCTTTTTGCATTTTTGAATTAAATGAGTCAGCGGCTTTTTGTTGTCTTTTCGCTTCCCTTTCAGTTCCTTCTGCTTTATATAAGCAGTAACATCACCAGCTCTTTCGTAATACGAGCAACGCCAAGAATAAATCGTGGATCCATCTCTATAATTTCCTTTATTTTTTAAGCAATACCCTTTTTGATCAACCTCAAAACTAGAACCGAAAAAGAAGCCTCTTTTGTAGTCACGTACCCCTGCATAATATTTGCATGACCCACAGCATTTTTGTTTGATGTTGCTTATACTATTTTCATAGATTCTTTAAAGCCTCTTCGTTAATAGGAATTTTTATTCTTGTTCTTTCAAGCTTCCAAATTTGTGCATTTAAATTATCGTCCCAACCACTTGCTCTAAAAACACCAGCAAATCTTTTCCTTGTTTTTCCAAACGAATCCCTATCTTTTACAAAAACAATTCTAATTGTTTCATTTTGCTCATCCAAAATTGCCCATTTCTTCTTATTTTGATTAATACAAGAATTATCAGACCTTTCATAAATAATCGTGTGAGTAGAATTAAAAAAATTTTGCCATGAATTACGACTAGTTAATGATTCATTTTCATCTTCATCGGATATTACCGGAAACCATAACAACCTATAAGTAGATTTTTGCCAACCACTATAATTCTTGTTATAAACTATGTTAATAATTTGAACATTTGAATCAAAGCAATCATCAAGTTCAATCGTACCTCTCTTTTTTATATCATCATATAATTCATTTTTCGATTTCCATAGAAGAGGAATAGTTCTAGAGCTGATCTTATCTTTAATTAGATTAGCTACTTCATCAATGCGCGCATTAATTTCTTCTAACGAAACACCGTGAGCTATTACACGCTCAAATTGAATGTTAGCACCGATACAAGTTTTACGAATTTGAGAATTAATCGATTTTTCTCTCCAAATATCATGTTCATGCTGTTCTTCATTAACGTGATATCCTTCGTCAACTTCGATTGCGATATTAAGTTGAGGCAAGAAGAGATCAATTAATGGCCTGTATCCGTTTTCTAATTTGATTTCTTTTTGAGTTTCAATAATTAAATTAGGATTATTAACCTTTTGATAAATTGCATTTATAACATATGTTTCGTATTTCTTGTTCGTACCTCTGCTCAAAGATCTAGCAACATATTCTAATTTGTCCATTCTTTCACCTCATTACTAATCATCTAATTTCATGCCTATTTCATTAAAGAGCGCAACAAGTTTCTTCTTGGTATCCATAGTTGGTTCAAATCTACCTGTTTCCCATCTACAAACGGAAACGTAACTAACGTTTAATATTTTAGCTAATTCCTCTTGTGTTAAGCTTTTTCTTTCACGGTATTCTCTTATTTTCTTTGCATAATCAAACTTATGGTCACCTCAAATGATTATCAGTATTTTAATATAAACAAGGTTTAATTTCGATATTTTCATGGAACTTTTCAAAGATTTTTTCTCAAAAAGGATAAAAAGTTTTTTGTGGGACAAAAAGTTTATTGTGCTATAAAAAGTTTTTAGTGCAAAATCACGAGTTAAAACTTCACTAGTGGAGGCTAGGATTGCTAAGTCAACTATGTTCAATTTATGTTAATAATATGTTAATTTTCGCTAATTTTGACACAAAAAAGGTTTGACCAGCGATTTTTACTGTATCAAACCATTGTTTTCAATATGGTACCCCCAAGGGGATTCGAACCCCTGTTTGCGCCGTGAGAGGGCGCCGTCCTAGGCCCCTAGACCATGAGGGCTTAACGTTGTGATTATATCACAACGGTTTGTATTTGACAACTGATTGGGACACAATACACAGCAAATTTTGGAAGAATCGATTTACATTCGAAACCGATTCACAGGAAGCCGTAAGATGTTGTTTGTTTTTAAGTATTAAACGCGACTTTAACTCCGATTTGTTTTAGCCTTGCACACCGTTTTACTTTAAAACAGAGTAACGTGACAGGAAAACAGCGTCAAAATGCCCCTGTCGCAATATAAAATACCGCCATTTCCGCAATGCTGAAAAATATGAGTAACGACGCCCAAACTATGCGTCCCGTTTTTTCTCCGCCTGTACTGTTTTTGACTGTAAGTAAAATGCTGATCACGGAAAACAAAATTGTCATTCCGCCGAGTACGGGTACGACGTACCGAAAGACTTTGTTGGCTTCGTCAATAAACATGTGAATGTCTTCGATACCGTCTACATTGAACATTTTTCTGAAATCCTCATTGAGTAATATCAGAAAAAGCGTAATGACCACAATTAAAATCAATATCAATATATATACAACGGCTATTAACGATGACAAAAGTTTGAGAGCATTTACGGCAAGAGGCACAAGGCCGAGCACTACAAAGAAAGTACTCCATTTGAGTAAACGTTTGCTGCTTCGTCGCAATTTGTCGGTATGGGAAAGTTCCTGTTTCATTTTCGCCCTCCTTACCCGTTTTTCAACACTATATCACAACAAACACCTGATGTCAATAGTACAAATATATAGTTTAATTATCGGCACAGAGTTCCAAAGTCGTAACTTTGTTGTGTTTACCGTAACTACTATATGTTTCAGGCTCAACTAAACAAACACAAAACGAAGATTGATCAAACAGGTAAAATTAATTGATTTTCTGATGTATTTGTTTTCAAATAAACATTGCAAAACGGCGGAAAACGTTTTAAGTTTCCGCCGTAATGCTTAATGTACATAATCTGAAATGCATTATAAAAGGTTTACTGCCCAGATTCCAGACAAAGTTTATGAGTTGACTGTTTGATTCGATTGCGAAGAGTTGTCACCGCTGACGACTTTACAAGTAAACGCATAAAACAAGTAGCAGTATTGCCTGCTGTTACAGACCACATAACTGTCAGACAACAGAGTCCTTGTCGGTCTTTCTTGCCACACCGCTGTCAATTGCAGCCTTTGCAACTGCCTTTGCAACCGCGTCATGAGCACGCTGATCAACTGCTTTAGGTAAAATGTTGTCAGGGGCGAGTTCATCGTCGGAAATAACCGACGCAATACCTTTTGACGCGGCCATCATCATTTCAATGTTGATATCTCTGGCCCTTGTATCCAACGCACCTCTGAACAATCCAGGAAATACGAGTGCATTGTTTATCTGATTGGGATGCTGACTGCTGCCTGTTCCCACAACGACGGCACCTCCTGAAATTGCCTTTTCGGGAGATATTTCCGGAATGGGATTTGCCAATGCAAATACTATTGCTCCCGTATTCATAGACGCAATCATTTTTGAAGAAACAATGTTACCTACAGATACTCCCACAAACAAATCCGCGCCTTTCAATGCGTCGGAAAGCGTACCTTTTTTTGAATGTTTATTTGTGATAAGAGCAATTTCTTCATGCGCTTTGTTTTCATACACTTCTCCTTTGCAAAGTATACCTGTTTTGTCGCACATGATGACGTCATTTACGCCCAGTCTGAGCAGATATTTTCCTATAGCAGTACCTGCCGCACCTGCGCCGTTTACAACCGCCGTAATGTCGTTGATATCTTTTTTTACAACTTTAAGAGCGTTGATCAATGCAGCGCCTACCACTATTGCCGTACCGTGCTGATCGTCGTGAAATACAGGGATGTCCAACTGCTTTTTTAAAGTCTGTTCGATTTCAAAGCATCTCGGTGCGGAAATGTCTTCGAGGTTTATACCGCCGAAACTTCCCTGTAACAGGCTGACCGTGCGGATTATTTCCTGCGTATCGGTAGTACCCAAACAGATCGGAAATGCGTCCACATTGCCGAAATGCTTGAACAACGCACATTTTCCTTCCATTACAGGCATGCCCGCTTCAGGCCCTATGTTCCCCAGTCCCAATATGGCAGTACCGTCGGTAATTACGGCTACGGTATTTGTTCTTCCTGTCAGCGCGTAACTAAGTTCGGGTTGCTCTTTTATTGCAAGACAGGCATCTGCAACCCCCGGCGTATAGGCAAGCGCCAAATCCTGTTCGGTATTGACGGGAACTTTTACTTTTGTTTCAATCTTCCCTTTCCATTCAAAATGTTTCTTTAATGCAGGCGTCATTTGCATGTTTTTCCCTCCGCAAACTAAACTGTTACATATTTCAGTTTACTACCTTATTTAAAAATTGCAAGCAAAAGATTCTCATTTGTAAAAAAAATTCCTTCGGCAAAACAAAAGAAGCACAAAACGTACCAAATAGCACACCTTTGCGCTAACTTGTATTGAATCAGAAATTGTTCTTGCTGTCTTTTGTTCTCAAGACATTCAAAAATAACTTCCACTAATTTTAAACGCAAAAAAGACTGTGCCGAAAGCAGAACAGTCGGTCAGCAAAACCCTATCCGACGCTGCAGTCAGCACAGCCTTTATTCGATTGTAACTAATCTGCCCAAACTACCGTTACCGTTGCAGATTCGCGGTAAGAGTAAGACCAATCACTTTACCAGCCTTGCGGCTTTTCCGATGCTCCGCAATTTACCGTAATGTCTGTGTAATTGTGATTGAATATAAGACTTCCCATGTTTAAAACCGATGCGGGAATATAGATTTCGGAAATCGAGCAGGCGGAAAATGCCTGGTCTCCGATCGTTGTCAATAGCCGTAACGTAACAAAACCCGGTAAATACCGGGCTTAAAGTTCAGGCTATACCTTCTTTTTCCAAAGTGGATGCTATTACCGCCATTACTTCTCTCGTGGAAGGATAGTTGCGCATTGTATACTTGAAACCTATCCACACGAATCGTAGTATCTTGGGATTCTTTAACTGCAAAGCGTTAGTCATAGCATTGCATATGGTAACAGCATCTATTCGCTCATTTTCGCTTGAAAACGTTTCTCTTTCAAGCAGTCCTCTGACCGTTTCCACCTGTCCTAAAACAAAGTGCAGCGATTCACTGTTGATGTACATTCTTTGCGCATAGAAAAACTTTTCCGCACGTTCCTGCGCTTCGATGTCAAGGCTGTCGGGATCCACCGAACGCAATATATTTTCCCCTGCTCTTTTAAAAGGTTTTAGTACCTCTTTTACAAACATCTCGTAACTGATGTTGCTGTCAGAGTCGTAGTAGTATTCCTTTAAAAATTCTATAAAGTTTCGTCTTCCGCTGTCTACCTCGGCAAGCAGGCAGACCACAAATGTAAACAGCCTGTTTTTATCCGCAGGCAATTTAAGTTTAGCCTCTACAGTGCCGTCATTCTTCGTCCATGTAACTCGTGCTCGGGAAAATTCCGTCACGTAACTCGATGTCTTTAAAGTGTCTGACAGACATTTTGTCAGCGGAGGTACGCTTGTGACGCATTTTAACAGCGAGGCGATGTGTTTGTCTACCAAAATCAACTTGCACTCCATCAACTGATTGACAGCAGTTGTGAAATACGCCAGTCCGTTACGTTCGCTCATAAAAGCCCTCCTCTGTACGTTTTATAAAATTATACCATAGTGAAAAATTATTTCCAAGTATTTTTTTTCAAATTGCTTAAAACTCTTGTTAGAAATAAACATTTGTAGTATAATATCATACGCTCTCAAAAAGCAATTTTGACAAGGAGGCACTTATGCAAGCCGGTATTACGCAAGATAAAACCACAAATAAGTTGATACTGCTGTTTGTCTTTGACAAAATGGAAACGGCAATGACAGAAAGTACCGTCCTTGACCTTTGTTCTTACAAGAACAATTGGATTGATTTTGCAAACTGCAAAGAAACGCTTGCAGACATTGTCAGTAACGGATTTGTGTACAAAACGAAACCTATGGGCAAGGATACCGAAGACCTTTACGACCTTACTACCGAAGGACGCGTGTGTCTTGCGAATTTCTATACCCGCATACCGTCAAGCGTACGCAAAATAATAAGCGAGCACATCAATCTTAAACGCAGAGAGTATCGCAGACGTCAGGATTACGTGGCAAATTACGTCAAATGTCCCGACAGTTCTTACAATGTCACTCTTCGTATCGACGAGGCTACAAAGACTACTCTCGAAATCAGTCTGAATGTAATGACGCGTGGCACTGCCAAGCAAATCGAAAAGAGCTGGCAGGAAAAGGCACCGCTCGTATACAGCAAGTTGGAAGAATTGCTTATCGACTGACCACTTTACCGCCGTAAACATTTTTTAGTACAATTTGATTTAAAACAATTGACAAATTGTCAAAAAAAATATATTATATTACCAGTTTTGCGAGATTGGCGGAATCGGCAGACGCGAACGTTTAAGGGGCGTTTGAGCAATCGTGTGAGTTCAAGTCTCACATCTCGCACCAACAGATGCGGATCTATTCGGATCCGCATTTTTTTGTTCTTTATTCATCATTTACCGAATACCGAACAAATAGTTTTTATTGTTTGGAAATTGTTTTTAACCTTTTTCAGTACGTAAGTATTCAAGCACAGATACAGATATAACTTGCAGCACCCTTGCGCTAAAAAGTCAATCTTCATTATTTACTTTAAATACCGCACTAATTTCAAATGTCTTTATTAGGACAGTAAAATACACCCGACAAAAGCGCTGAATGTCAGTATTGTGCAAGTTTTTGCCAGTATTGTGTAAAGAAAACAGTTGTAAATAAAGTCAGATGTCTGTATAATTTAGTAGCAATAAAGATAAATTTTAAAAGAGATACTTATATGACCGAAAGTAAAATAATTTCTGACAAAAACAACCTTACTACGGGCAAACCGTTAAAAAAGATACTGCTTTTTACCATACCCGTTTTTATAGGTTTTATTTTCCAGCAATTTTACAGCATTGTGGACGCTGTAATCGTTGACCGAACACTTGGCCAGACGTGCTTTTCCGCAGTGGGAATAACAGGATCGCTGTCATTTCTCGTGCTGGGCTTTGCACAAGGCATCACGGCAGGTTTTTCCGTTGTGACCAGCCAGTATTTCGGAGCGAAAGACAACAACCAAGTGCGCAAAAGCATTGCCACTTCATTTATACTGTGTATAGCGGTTACCGTAGTACTTACGGTACTGAGCGTAATTTTTACGCGACAGATGTTGCAGGCGTTAAACACTCCCGAAAAATACTTCGAATACTCTTACAGTTACATCTCCACCATTTTTTACGGAATAGGAGCAAGCATTCTTTACAATATGGTGGCATATATACTGCGTTCGCTGGGCGATTCGCGCACACCTCTGTATTTTCTGATAGTCGCGTGCGTGATAAATATAGGTCTGGATTTTCTGTTTATACTGCCTTTTAATATGGGAATTGCCGGCGCAGGCTGGGCTACTGTACTCAGTCAGTTGCTTGCAGGAATTGCATGTATGATATATATGTTCATCAAATACCCGTTTATAAGGTTAAAAAGAGAGGACTGGAAAACTTCATTCTCCTTCTGCATGAAGCACATGAGACTTGCGGTACCTATGGGATTTCAGTTTTCAACAATTGCAATAGGAATAATGATACAACAGTCTGCGATAAACAGTTTGGGTGACGATGTAGTGACCGCATACACTGCCGCTTCGAGAATTGACCAACTTGCAATACAACCCATCTGTGCATTGGGAACGACAATGGCAACATACTGCGGACAAAACTACGGAGCACAACAATACGAAAGATTGCGTAAAGGAGTACGACAATCCGCCCTTCTGGGATTACTGATATCCGTTGCTGCAACGTTGATAGTGTCTCTTTTAGGAAAGCAGATGACCTACCTGTTTATATCCACCGCAACCGTACGGCAAACAGAACTGTGTCAGCAATACCTACGTTATCAGGGAGCGTTTTACATACTGCTATGCGCAGCGTCGCCGCCTTTGTGCTGGTGAAGATTTTAGGATTTGTAGGCATCTGCCTTTCCAATCCGATAGCATGGCTCGGTTCGGACATGATATTGTTGCCCGCATACGCATTTGCGGTTAAAAAATTTAAAAAACTCGAAGCCGATAGACAATCGCAAAATATGACAGTAAAAAACAACTGAATCTTTTCAGAAAAAGCCCGTACTCGATAACTGTTGAGTACGGGCTTTGTTTGTAGTCGATCGGAATGTTTTTGAATTGACGTAAACTTCAAATTTGTAACGCAACGTTTTACAATCCGCGTAATAAAATAAACGTAACTACGGCTTGCTTCCATCGCAAATTTAGTTTATTTGAGAGGTTTTGTAATGTTTGCCCTCTGAGGAAAATTACAAATTACGATTTACATAGTGCGTTGAGACAGATACTCATCTACCGTCAACTCGCCTATAAACATCTGCTGTTTAACTATGCCGTAATCGTCAGAATTTAACGTCTGAAGAAGTTTGTCGGGACGCAAATTGTCGTTTCCGCATGCTACCTTGATCAGAATGTCGTCCTTGTCAACCACTTCCACACCGAAAATTTTGGATGAAACATCCTTTATCTTGTCGCCCTCTTTTGATGACTGAACTATATTGAAAGGTTTTGCCCAAAACATCTGTTGTTTTTCCGCTATTCCCGCGCAGTGAACAGCATAAACGGCAGATGTTACAAGAGCGGCAATGTTCACGTCGTCGGTCGTAAAAGATGCGACGAATTTTATTCCCGGTGCGGATACGCTGTTCAATATGTCTATGTCGCAAGGCGCTCCTTTTACCGCTACGTACTCGCAAAGGCTTTCAGTGCCCAGTCCCAATGCCGGCGAACAGAAAATTTCCATATGGGGATTGTACCCTTTGGAATAGGTTACATCCGCTTTGGCACGTCGGAAGATACGCATCAACGTACGCAAAGTGTCGACATGTCCGGACAGACTTTGCGGATACATTTTATTGTACTTGTAGATTGTCATTTTTGCCACCCCGCATTTCCGTGCGTGGATTTACAAAATCCCATTTTGTGCAATCCGCAGGCATTGCACTGTACCGTACATGACGGTGTAGTCTGTTGCAAATACGCTTTATTTCGTTCACGTACCAGAAAACTTTTGTCCACGCCGACATCGACAAAATCCCATGGCAACAATTCGTCGACGTCCTTTGCCCCCACTATCTTGGAAATGTCTATGCCTAATTTGTCAAAAGCGTCGAAATAGAGTTGACCTTTAAAATACTCGGACCAAGCGTCAAACCTTGCGCCCTTTCGGAAAGCCTCCGCCATAGCGTCGGCAATGCTTCTTCCGCCACGCGCAAGCACTGCCTCCATGAGAGAACAATCGTAATCGTTGTAGGCAAAGGCAATACCCTGAGAACGGAATTTTTCGCGCAGATAGTCCAACTTGTCCGACACGTTTTCACGGCTGTCAAACGACTCCCATTGAAAAGGAGTAAAAGGCTTCGGTATAAAAGTAGAACACGATACGCTGATACGCAACGGCTTTTTAGACATTTTAGTGCGTGAATACAACGACTTGACCTGACGGGCAATGTTGTAAATTCCCTCGATATCCTCAGCCGTTTCGGTAGGAAGACCTATCATAAAATACAACTTTACGGAAGAATAGCCTTGCCTGAACGCCTCTTCCAAAGTTGACATAATGTTGTCTTCCGTTATGTTTTTATTGATGACGTCCCTCAATCTTTGCGTACCTGCTTCAGGCGCGAAGGTAAGAGAACTCTTGCGGCTTCCTACGGAAAATCCGCCTCTGAAAGTGTCCAGTCTGAGGCTCGGCAAATTGAGTTTGACGTTGTTTTGCTGTGCGTAGGGCAGCAGTTGTTTGAGCAGACAGTCCAATCCACTGTAATCGCCCGTCGACAAACTGTTTAATGACAGTTCGTTGTACCCTGTAAATTCCAGAAGTTTCTTGCACAGTTCAAATGATTTTTCCGCCGAACGCTCTCTCACCGGTCGGTAAATGATTCCCGCCTGGCAGAACCTGCAACCGTTGGCGCATCCTCTGAACAGTTCCAGCACCGCACGGTCATGCACTATTTCCAGCCCAGGGACCCATTGCTTGTCCGGTGTAAACACGGTATTGAGATCTTTTTCTATATTTCTGACCACCTTTCGGTCGGGCATGCTTTTTACAACGTCTCCTTCGTACTCTATATTCCACAGAGAAGGAACGTATATGCAGGAATAATTTTCCGATACGTAACGCAAAAATTCGCTTTTGCGTACGCCTTTCATTTTTTTGTAATCTTCCAGAATACGAGGCCACGGACTTTCCCCTTCACCGACAAAAATCATGTCGAAGTACTTGTACATCGGCTCCATATTTACTGCACAGGGACCGCCTGCCACTATTAAAGGAAAATTTTCACCGCGTTCTTCACACGTAAGGGGAATACCTGCCAAATTCAACATGTAAAACACATTGGAGTAGCACATTTCGTATTGCAGCGAAAACCCCACAAAATCAAATTGCGCAAGACTTGTATGAGTTTCCAGCGAGCACAGTTTTTCTCCGCGGCTGTTCAGATACTCAACGTAATCTTCCCATGGAGCAAAGCATCTTTCGCACACTACTCCGTCCTGCTGATTGAGCAGATAATACAATATCCGTATGCCAAGATTGGACATTCCCACTTCGTAACTGTCGGGCACGCAAATACAAAACCGCACATCGCACTTTTTGTTAAAATCCGGCAGTCCGTACTCGCCGCCCGTATACTGATGCGGTTTCTGCACCGCATTGAATAATTGCGTCACTTAAAAACTCCTCGATTACTCTTTTACCATGGTGGCAACAAGCGTACCCACCATATTGAGGTCTTCACCCTGCAAAATTCGGTACTGAATTTTGCGCGGATTTAAAATATTGTCAAGATATCTTTCGAAATTATTTCTGAAACCAGTCAGTTTGAAAAATGTAGTTCCTTCCGCTACGATTGCAACGGGATCCCCCTTAGGCTTGCCCACACGCAGAGCAACCGCGCCGTTGATAATAGCGGCAAGACGTGCCGAACGATCTACAAGTTCGCGCAACAATTCTTTGGCATTGGTTCGGTCTTCGGTACAACCGAACATATTGAAGATTAGTTTTTCGTCGCCGTTTAAGAATTCCGAAACATCCTTAAGATCGAATGTGCCGAGATTGACAGGTTGAAGGAAACCGACTTCTTCGCAATAGCCTTTCAGACACAAATACATTATATCGGCAAGATATTTACCGCTTGACATCTTTTCAAACAGTTGAAGATGTGGATTCTCCGTGCGGTCGGCTACTATTTTGTCGTAATCGCCCTGTTTTACTCCGTCGTAATTGCCTCCTTCGATGTTGATTATCATTTTGCCTTCTTCGAGACCGGGTTTCTTGACGATTCTGGAAGTATCTTCGAGATAGCACAGATTGACGCCCGTGCCGAATATAAAACCGATGTAAGACTGAAATTTACGCGCATTGTTGTTTATCGCCACACCGCCCAGCAGGGTTGCTACCGTATCGTTTAAAATGACAATCTTTCTCGGAGTGTCGTCATACTTGGCAATGGCGTCAAGCGTACAGCGACCCACTCTCGTACCTATGACTTCCGGAGCCTTGACTTCCTTGGCAAACAACTTGACCGTTCCGTCCACGTCGCTGTCCATATCTACCTGATAAGAAAAACAAAATCCTACGTCACCGCACTTTTTCAGCAGACGCTTTACGATTTGCGCTATAGCGTCGTAAAAACTTTCTTTGTCAAGCACACGGTCTGAAGCGGGCATACGTGTTTTTTCCATATCTTCCAACACCACTTTAGTACCGTCGAAATAGCCTACGGCACTGCGGAAATTGGTTCCGCCCGCATCAATGAGCAACTTGCGTTTGTTTACCGAAAGTTTTTCCGCAAGAGTAAGATATGTCGGAATCATCGGAAGACATCCCGTTCCTCTCAATCCCTCTTCCATTTTTTCCGTAAACAGTTTTATGTGTTCGTCGATGTCTATCTGTGACGATGACTGATTGTGATTACGCAGAAATTTTTCAACTGTCGTCATTGTTCGTCCTCCGAAAGTAATTGCTGAATAGTCAACTTCTGTAATATTCCCTGCTGTTGCAGTTCGTCCACACGCTTTTCTCGCAGTAAATCCTGAGACGTAGCGTTGTCGGATGTTACGTAGTGAGTACATTTGGCAAGTTTAGTCGTATACTTACCGCCGTTTGAAACAATTTGTTCGAGAACACGTTTCAATACATCGCTCTGCGACATTTCCAACGAACGAGCGATTGCGTAAACATTTCCATTTAAACGGTTTCCCGTAACCTCGATTTTACCGCAAAAATCCTTGATTCGCGCGACCTGACGGCGAAATTCCCCTTTCTTGCTGTTCTGTCCGTCAAGGGAAACGGTGCGCACTATTTCGAAACCGATATTGCTGCCCATACGCACATGGTACTTGTCGGCTAACTGCAACGGAGTAAGACCCTGTGCGCAAAGAAATTTCATTGTCATCATGGACATCCACGCGTCGTCTTCGGAATTGTGCTCATTGTATTCCAATCCCAGTTCTGCCGCTATCTTGTTGAGCGCTTTGACGTCCTTTTCGCCTTTGTAAAGTCTGTACAGCAACTGCGAACACAAAAAACGGAATTCGATACACTCCAGTCCGTATTTTTTGCAAGTCGCATTGAGCATACGAACGTCAGAGTCGACAGCGTGACCGAACACAAGCGTGTCGGCGTCCGTCAGCAACGATCTGATCTCAGGATAGACCTCGGAAAAGTCGGGAGATCTGTCCAGCAACTCTTTGTCCAGATGCAGGTCTATGCCGACATTTTTGCGAGTTCCGTTCAGGTTGTATTTTGTGCGGGGATTTATCCAGATGTTTTCCCGTTTTAAAATGTTGAAGTCGGTGTCGGCTATTACGATTCCTATACTGCAAATACTGTAAGGTTTGTAACCGTTTGCCGCTTCGATGTCAAATGCAAGATATTTCATTTTACTTCCTTTTTAACCTATATAACTTTACCAAAAATTTACGCGTTTTGCAAGTATAATTTAAAAATATAGCGTAAAAACAAAAACCCGATATTGTATGCGGCTCTACCGATTTAAATGACGGAATTTATACACTTGTCGGTCGTCACAAACGACAACTTTCGCAACAAAATTACAAATTTGGAAATTAACAAACTCCACGTATGACAAAAATAAAAATCACAACAGGTTTTTCGTGGGACGTGACACAAAAATTGAGCCCCGAATGTATTTATTCGGGGCTCTGACGAAATCAGTTCCGTTCGAAGTCTTTAAACTGATTGTTGTACAGATGAGCATAAAAACCGCCCTTTTCAAGTAACTCGTCGTGAGTTCCCCTTTCGGCAATTCCGTCTTTTGTGACAACAAGTATTTCGTCGGCGTTTTTAATTGTTGACAATCTGTGAGCAACGACTATTGTGGTTCGTCCCTTAGACAGTTCTTCCAGCGAATGCTGAATCTGCATTTCCGTAATGTTGTCCAGCGCGCTTGTGGCTTCGTCCAAAATCAGTATCGGGGGATTTTTTAAGAAGGCACGCGCAATGCTTATGCGCTGTTTTTGTCCTCCGCTGAGTTTTACTCCCCTTTCGCCAACCTGAGTTTCGTAACCGTCAGGCAACGACATTATGTAGTCGTGAATATTTGCTTTGCGTGCCGCTTGAATTATCTCCTCATCGGTGGCGTCGAGATTTCCGTAAGCAATGTTTTCTCTAATAGTTCCGCCGAAAAGAAATACGTCCTGCGCCACAATTCCTATATTTTTTCTGAGACTGAGCCTTGATATGGTACGAATGTCGATTCCGTCAATGTATATGTTTCCGCTTTGCAATTCGTAGAAACGGGGTATAAGATGACACATAGTAGTCTTGCCGCCTCCGCTCGGTCCTACAAGTGCAACCGTGTGGGACTTTTTTATATCGAACGACACATCGTTCAGCACCAGTTCTTCTTTGGATCCACTGTAGCGGAAACAAACGTGACGGAAACTGATATCTCCTTCCAGTTTGTCCACGTCCACCGCGTCGGGATCTTCCTCTTCTACGGGATGACACATTATCTCGTCAAAACGCTGGAATCCCGTCATACCGCTTTGTATGCTTTCGAATATAGCGGTAAGAGTGCGGATGGGAGAAATAATCATCGTTACATAAAGTATATAAGAAGTAAATCCGCCGGAATCTATCTCGCCGTAATAGAAGAACAATCCGCCCGCCACTATTGCCACAAGATAAAGCATATCGGAAAAGAACATCATGCCCGAACCGAATATTCCCATTGCCTTGTACGCTTTGGCACGGGCAATCTGAAAACGGTTGTTTGCGTCGTCAAACTTGGCAAGTTCGTGCTGCGAAGCGGTATAGGCGCGGCTTACTCTTATTCCCGAAACGGCAGACTCCACTTCGGCATTGATTTCTCCCGTTTCCTTGCGCATTGTACGGAAAGTGCTCATCATCTGGTGTCTTCGCGAAATGGCAAACCACAACATCAAAGGAATAATCGCAAGTATTATCAGCGAAAGGTAGATGTTTATAAATCCCACAAGCACCAATGCGCCCACAAGACTTATTACCGACAGAAACAGATCTTCAGGTCCGTGATGTGCAAGTTCGGCAATTTCGTTGAGATCGTTTATGATTCTCGACATTATTGTACCCGTTTTGTTTTCGTCAAAGTAGGAAAAAGGCAATTTCTGTATACGGTAAAAGAAATCTCTTCGCATATCTGCCTGTATTCTGACGCCCATTATATGTCCCCAATACTGGATTACAAAGTTAAGCAATGCCTTGACGATGTATATCAACAACAGCACTCCACCCCATATCAGCAACAATCTCAAGTTACCGTCGGGAACATAATAATTGATGATATTTCCCGCTATACGGGGATAAAACAAATTGCACCCTGCAACTATCAAGGCGCAAATCATGTCTATCACAAACAACTTCATGTGAGGTTTGTAATAGGAAAAAAATTTTCTTATCATTGTTTCTCCTCTTCTGTATTAATCAATTGTAACAGTTTAACCTTATTTATGTCAACAAAATAAAATGCAAACCAATTAAATATCTGCTTTAATAAATGTTTGTCTGATGTGCCAATAATGCCGACGGCATTTAAAAAAATTGACAATCCGTCGCAAAACAACTATAATTATTTAATCAGGAGGATAAAAAATGTCAGAAGTTTACTTTACGGATATGCGTGTGCCTTACGGCGGACCTACCCTTCCGGAAAAATTGATAAAACTTATAAGAAAAGGCGGAATTGCCAATATAGATATGAAAGGCAAATACGTTGCCATAAAAATGCACTTCGGCGAACCCGGCAACATCGCCTATCTGCGTCCGCACTTTGCACGTGCCGTGGCAGATGTGGTAAAAGAACTGGGCGGACGTCCGTTTCTCGTAGATTGCAATACTCTTTACACCGGATTGCGCCACAACGGACTTGACCACCTCGACGCAGCGGAAATAAACGGTTTCAACACGGTTACGACGGGATGTCATGTAGTCATAGGCGACGGAATAAAAGGCACCGACGAAGTCATTGTGCCCGTTAAAGGCGGCGAACTTGTCAAAAACGCCCATATAGGCAGAGCCGTTGCTGATGCGGATGTAATCATATCGCTTGCCCACTTCAAAGGTCACGAAGGAGCGGGATTCGGCGGTACGCTCAAAAACCTCGGAATGGGTTGCGGAAGCATTACAGGCAAAAGAGATCAGCACAGCGGAAGCAAACCGCAGGTGGATCAGACAAAGTGTATCGGCTGTCACAGATGTACCACGCAGTGCGCACACTCTGCAATCAGTTTTATCGACGGCAAGGCAACGATAGATCACGGAAAATGCGTCGGCTGCGACAGATGCATGGGAGTTTGTCCCGTAAAGGCAATAGCCATTATCAACGGCAACGCCAACGAAATACTCAACAAAAAAATAGTAGAATACGCAAAAGCAGTTGTACAGGACAAGCCCGCTTTCTACATAAACATAGTAATGGACGTCTCACCCAACTGCGACTGCCATCCTGAAAATGACGGTATGATAATACCCGACGTGGGAATGTTCTGTTCTGCTGACCCCATTGCAATAGACGTTGCATGTGCCGATATGTGTAACAAACAGCCTGTAATTGCAAACAGCGCGTTGGGCGAATCGGAACACAAACTCCACGACTATTTTTGCGACGTTCACCCCGAAACCGATTGGAGGGTTCAGATTACACACGGAGAAAAAATCGGGCTGGGCAGCAGCGACTACAAACTTGTCGTAATGAAATGATATTGAAATATAACCGAATAAATAAAAAATGTTTCACCGATTCGTGAAACATTTTTTTGTTTGTATAACTTGATTGTTACGACGGTTGAAGAATGTCCTAATCCTTCATCAGAGCACCGTATATTTCCGAACGCACCGACGAAGACAATGATGACAAATCTCTTGGACGTTCCTTATCTTCAAAACACGCCACATCGTAAAGTTTGCCGTTGCGAAGTACCGCTATATTGTCCGCTATCTGTAATGCCTCTTCCGGCGAATGAGTAACGTACAAAACCGTTTTGGGAGACTTTCTGTTAAGTTGCGCCAACAGTTGCAACATTCTGTTACACAACACTACGTCCAACGACTGAAAAGGTTCGTCCATAAGCAACACTTCAGAGGGAAAAACAAAGGCGCGAGCCATCGAAACACGTTGTTTTTCGCCCCCTGACAATGTGTACGGCATACGTTTTTCGTACCCTTTCAATCCCACTTCAGCGAGCATCGTAGACACTGCATTTCTGCGGTCGGAAGCGTCTTTTATGCTGTTGAACAGCACCAGTTCCACATTGGTAAACACGTTTACGGCAGGTATAAGACAGGGAGTCTGAAACATATACGCCGTTTCTGCAGTCGTAATTCCCTCTGTTGGTATTAGTTTCGCCACGGCATTGAGCAATGTCGTTTTGCCCGCACCGGAACGTCCCAGAATACAAGTGATTTTGTTTTCGGCGAATGTGTATGTCAGGTCGTCAAGAATGATTTTATCTGCATATTTTACAGTAACGTTACTCAATTTTACTTGCATTTTGCCTTCTCCGAAATCTTTACTGCAATGTCTACGGCAAGTTTTATCAGGTAGCCCGTCAATACCGCAAATATACTCCAAGCAAGCAGCAATGCGATGTTTACATCCAATTTGGCGGAAAACATTTCCAATCCGACACTTCCCGATGTATATGCAAGTACTTCACCAGCAATTACTACCTTTAAAGTAACAGGAAATACCGTTCCCGTCTGCTTTAAAGTTTCGGGCAACATTGTAGGAATGTAAAGCGCTATGACGCGACGTCGTTTGCTTACCTTGTACACGTTACACATGTCGGTAAGTTCCGCTGAAACTTCATTTACTTTGCCGAGTAAATTGCCGTACAGCAACGGAAACGCTATCAGAAAACCTACAAGCACGGGACTCGATACGGAAGACAGCCACACCATTGCAATCAATATCACCGACATTGTGGGAAAAGATCGCAACAATGCAATAAACGGCGCTATCAGTTTGCCCACAACGGGAAAAACCGACACGGCAAGCACAAGGGCGAACGCCAGCACAACTGCCGTTACATACGCGATTACGCATCTAAGCAATGTACTGCTCGTCGCGCCGTAAAAAGACGCGCTTCCCAACAGATTGAACATTTCTCCCACTATTTCTCCTACCGACGGAAACAGCAACGGTTTCCCTTGAACGGTACACAGCACCGTCCAAAGCAAAACTATCAGCACTACGCCGGAAAGTACGTATATCAAATTGTAAAAAAATGTTTTTTTAGTCATAGAGTCAACGGAAACCGTAATTGTATTTTAAACGTTTTAGTTGTCAGTCAAAGAGCGCGGTTACTGCAAATAAAATCCGTCGTCAGGCAGACCGCCTTCGACCGTATTCGCGTCCCATTCAATGAGGATACTTAAAAAGTCTTCAAACTGACTGCGCACTTCTGTCGCTTTTACAAAATCGAGGTTGCACCTTTCAATTATTTCCGCAGTAAACTGAACCTGCAACGCACTTCCTGCCTGTTTGAGAATATCGGACAAACTGTCGGTGTTTTCGGTAATGTACTGTTGGTTTTGTTGTAATTTAACCGAAAGAGCATCTATAAAATCACTGCCTTTAAGACTGTCGGACACAACTGCGCAGGACTGCACAAAAGTTTCCGCACCGGTATACTGCTTCCAAGCCTGTTGCAAATCCTGAATTATGGCGATGCCTTGCTGTTGACCTTTCTGCAAAACCTGCGTTACCACAGGTTCGCCGAGCACGGCGTAATCGGCAAGTCCTTGCACCAACGATGCCACTATTTCCGGACCGTTCATGTACTTTATCGCGACCTTTCCCGGCACCGCAACGTCTGAATCCTCGTACTCAAGCCCGTTGTGTTCCAGTATGATCTTGAACACGAATTCGGGTATCTTGCCTTTACCTATACTGAGCACGACTTTTCCTTCTAACTGTTTAATGTCCTGTTCTCCCGTTCCCACCAGATACAGCAAGCCGAAAGAATTTGCCGACAACAAAGAATAACCTGCTCCTTTGTTGTAAAGCGTTGCTGCTGTATTGCCGGGCAACAACGCCACGTCGGCCTGCCCGTTCAGAATGTTGGGAACGACATTGTCTTCGGTTACTATATGCACGTTGACTTTGCTTTTGCCGTAAAAATCTCCGTCCGCAATAACGGAAGCAACTGCAAGCGCGGGCGCACCGTCAGGCACGTAGATATCTATTTCATTGGGTTGACAACCGACAAGAGAAAACGCAACGACAATTACAAAAAATACTGCAAATAATTTTTTCATTCCTGCTCCTTGTGCGCATCCGTCAATGCGCTTTTTACCCTTATTCCCTTCAACCGACCGAGAGCGCCCGTCAGCGCGGAAAGTTTGTCGTTTTCCCCTCTGACGATCAATGCAATCACATTGCAGTTGTTTGCTCTGTCGGGGACGCCCATACGCCCCACAATGTACTGACCGTAAAGGGACAACACTTGTTGCAAATGAAGCACCTGACAGGTGTCTTCTACAATAATGCCCACTACTCCTACTCTTTCCTCTGACATAAAAAGCCCTCCTTTCGGACAGGAGGGCATAATGCAACATAAAACGCAGGGCGCACGGTCCGAAAATACCGATCGCACACGCTTAAAGCGTAACAAACATCCCTTCTCTCCGAAAAACATCGATCGAGATGTATTTAGCATACTCTAAGACAAAATCTAAGTCAAGCAAATAGAACAAATCCTTTGCAAACTGTCAAAAATAAAAAACGGACTTGCACTTTTTTGTTTCAAATCGGTCGAAACGCTTGCAAAAATGACTCTTTTAATGTAAAATACGCAAGAAGACGGAGGAACGACAATGCAAAATTTATACGGTACAGACAATACAACAGTTAAATTTGCCGTACAGTCATTGTTTTTTCTTGCAGGAATGGTATTTTTACGTGAGGCGCTTTGTCATTGCTGACAAAGGGCCTGTTTTTTTGTCTGAAATACGCACACAGAATTTATTGTATGCGTTTGCATTAACAAATCTAATTTTTACGAGGTGTAAACATGAAAAACGTAACGGTCATCAGCCATCCGCTCATTTCGCACAAAGTCGCATTGATGCGCGACATAAACACAAACACCAAGCAATTCCGCGAACTGGTAGAAGAAGTAACGACACTGTTAACATATGAGGCGTTTAAGGATCTGCCAACGGTACCCGTTACGGTTACAACGCCACTTGAAAGGACGGAACAGCAGATGATTGCCGAAAACACCATTGCCATAGTACCCATTTTACGCGCAGGACTGGGTATGGTAAACGGAGTGCACACACTTTTCCCCACGGCAAAAGTAGGTCACATCGGTATGTACCGTGACGAAGAGACATGTATTCCTCAGGAATACTACTGCAAACTGCCTCAAGGTATAGAAAACAAGGTCGTGGTTGTACTTGATCCGATGCTTGCCACAGGCGGAAGCGCCATTGCCGCTGTCGATATGTTAAAGGCAAGAGGAGTAAAATCCATTAAATGTATGCACATCATTGCAGCACCCGAAGGAATTGAAAAATTGCACAATGCACATCCGGACGTACAAATATACTGCGCTACGTGCGACAGATGTTTAAACGAACACAGTTACATTCTGCCCGGCCTCGGAGACGCAGGCGACCGCCTTTTCGGCACGAAATAAAACGACACACAAAAAAAACAAGCCCGTTTCTAAAAACGGGCTTGTTTTTTTACGACGATTTCTGATTTTGTCTTGAATTTTCTTTACTTATACGTGTAACAAACACAAAGCAGACGCTCTTTTCAGACTGAAATCTATTAAAAACCGACTGACGTGACGCAATTTTAAATGTCTTGCGACACATGGCAACAAGGCTTGAGCGCAATTATCTCCTCCGCTATTTCCGAAGGCGTTTTGTTGTCGGTGTTTATCTTCACCGACGGTAAAACATCATATAGCGGAATACGTTGCACGCTTCTTTCAATCACGTCTTCACTGCGCTGTCCCGATTGAATGTCTTTCGACAACCTTTCCCGCAACGTCTGCTCGCTTGCAGTCAGGTAAACAATCTTTACCGCAAATCGCCCTTTCAAAGAACTCAGTATGGCGTCTGTAGTTTCCTGTCTGTGCATTACCCAACAAAAAACTACGTTGGAGTACGCGGAACACTTTATAAATGAGTTTAAAAGATAGGTGATGTTGTCCAGTACCATTGCCTTGGTTTCTTCGCTAACTTTAAACGGGTCGGAATCCCAACACCAATCGCCGTCAAGCATTACGCAGTCTCTCAGTTTGCGTTTAAGTACACGGCAAACCGTCGTTTTGCCTACGCCCATTGTACCGCCGATCAGATATACTGTTTTCATATGGATTTTCCTAATCGGTTTACACCGCAATGCGATTAAAAATTACTCCGCCTTATACACTATTCTGCCACAGTGTTCACAGCGAATGTAGCCGCTTTCGTCTATACGGGACACTGCGGAACCGGACAAATCCATACGGCATCCTCCGCATCTCGACTTGCCTTCCAGCAACACAAATACAGGGTAAATGTTCTGTTGTCTGATTTTCTTGTATATTTCCATTATTTCGGGATTGATGACCTTTTCCAACTGGTTGAGTTGTGTGCGCAATCCGTCCACCACGGGTTGAGATGTGCTGATTATTTCATTGAACTTGTTGTTGCACTCACGGTACTGGGAAAGTATCTGCGGCAACTTGACCTTGACGGTCTCGGCATATTCGGCAAAAATCTTTTCCGCCGAAGAGGCAATGTCGGACAGTTCCTTTTCAATGGATTTGAGCAGATCCAACTGAGTGTTTATCTTCTTTTTAAGATAGTTGAGTTCGTCTGTATCTCTTATATCGTCGGCAAGTTTGGAGTATTCTTCAATGTGTTTCACTACGTCATCATACTTTTTGCGTAATGTGGCTACCTGATTGTTTAAATCTATCGCCTTGCCGTCCAGTTGACTCATATAATCTTCCGTTTGCTGACGCAAGGCGTTTAATTTCTTGCCGCGTATGCGAAATTCGTTTTTTTCAAGATCGTTTTTCATCTTTCTCAACTGGCCGTCAAGTTCCTGATATTTCAGCATTTCTGATTGTAGCATTGTGTCTTCTCCTTTACTGTTTTTAACGTTTCTCGTAATTGTTGCACTTTGTCGTGGACTTGTTGATTGTCCGTATCAAGCGCGATTTGCCTGTATTTTTCCAATTGCTCGCTGATAAACTGCACAAAACTTTCGTCGGGACAATCGAGGTTTGTCCTGCCGAAGGCTATCTCGTCGGCACTAAGACTGTCGCTGCCCTTCGCCGCGACTATCAGATTGTAGTATTTGCCGTCTTTAAACAGTTTGTCATATTGCAAACGGTAGTTCTCCTGTAAGTATATCCTTAGGTCGCACACGTTTTTCATAGGTTGCAGCACGAGCGTATCGGGAAGTTTTTCCGTTTCTTTCAAAACCGAAATTATTTCCATACCGCCCATTCCTGCAATTACCGCAACATCCGCACGGCAATTTCCGAGACCGTCCCTGTGCAAAAAACGACAGCGTTCGCCTACGCCCATTGACGTTGCAAACTGTATTGCTTTGTCAAGGCTCGGACGTGATATATCTATAAAAACCGTTTCTTTTACCCTGTTTTCCAACAGTGCAAACGTTCCTATGTATCCGTGATCGCACCCCACGTCGGCAAGAATGTCTGCATGAGGTATACAATCTATGATTTTTCTCAATCTTACGGAAAGCATCTCAGTCAAGATAATCCCTTAACTTCTTTGATTTGCTGGGGTTACGCAACTTGCGCAAAGCCTTGGCTTCTATCTGTCTGATACGCTCACGGGTGACATTGAATTCCTTGCCCACTTCTTCCAGCGTGCGTTGTCTTCCGTCATCCAGTCCGTAGCGCAGACGAATAACCTTTTCTTCACGGGGAGTCAACTTGTGCAGTGCGGAAATAAGTTGTTCGCGCAACATGGTCTGCGCTGCGACATCGCTGGGTGCAATGGTCTTGTTGTCCTCGATGAAGTCCATCAGATGACTGTCTTCCTCTTCGCCGATGGGTGTTTCGAGGCTTACGGGATCCTGGGCTATTTTCTGTATTTCTATTACCTTTTCGGTGGAAATTCCCATGTAATGAGCAATTTCTTCCGGTGTGGGTTCACGTCCCAATTCCTGTAACAACGCTCTCTGCGCGCGCACCTGACGGTTGATCGTTTCCACCATGTGAACGGGTATACGTATAGTACGCGCCTGGTCGGCAATTGCGCGTGTGATAGCCTGACGTATCCACCACGTAGCGTATGTGGAAAATTTGAATCCTTTGGTGTGGTCGAATTTTTCCACCGCTTTCATAAGTCCCAGATTGCCTTCCTGTATCAGATCGAGGAAAAGCATTCCTCTTCCCACATATCTTTTTGCAATGGACACTACAAGACGCAGGTTCGCTTCGCTGAGTCTTTGCTTGGCTTCCTCATCCCCTTCAAGCATACGGCGCGCAAGATCGGCTTCCTCGTCGGGAGAAAGCAGGGGGACCTTGCCTATATCTTTAAGATACATCTTGACAGGATCGTCTATTGCAACGTCGGCAACCGAACGGTAAAGATCGCTGTTACGACTGACAGAGTCTACCACCGTAATTCCGTTTGACTCCAACGCCTTGTAAATTTCCGCGTTCTGTTCGGGACTGAGGTCGGCCTTTCCCAACTTTGCTTCAACTTCTTCGTAAGTGACGGTGCTGGTGTTGAGTTTTTTTAAATCATCCACTACCTGTTCAAGAAACTTTTCGAAAGATTCCATTTTTCAATACTCCTTGATTTTATCCGTTTATCTGTTTGTTTATTTTTTGTATTTCTTCTAAAAGTGATCCCGATGCGATTTCATCGGCAGTTTTTAACTGTTCTAAAAGTTCGCTCCGTCGTTGTTTCAAACGGTGTTCCTTTACCAACGACATACATTCAGCAAAATACTGTTTGTCTTTTTGATAATTTTCCTTAGAAAATTCATGCGAAAGTACCGAATCGTACTGCTGTGCCGTGGCGTCGGGACAAACCGTATACACCATATCTGCGAATGCGTCTGCGCCCTTCAAACCCTCTATATACCTGAACACACCGTTTAAAAAAGCGTCGTCACATTGCGGCACCTTTACCTTGGCGTAAGGCTGATTGCACAGCATACATGACGCTATGAACTGCAAAGCCTTCATTTCCGTGTCCACAGGTTGCTGTACAACAACAGGTTCGCCGCGCATATGCGCTGCAAGTTTGCGTTTCAGGTAATCTTCCGAAAACCCGCTTTTTACCGATACTGTCTTGACGTACTGCTGTTGTTGGGCGTCGTCCATTTCCGACAACACCTTCAACGCCCCTTTGACGTACCGCGAAATGGCGTCGTTTCTTGTGACCGCATTTGTATTTTTGATGTCGAACGCCTGTTCAAGCAACTTTAACTTGTAATCGGCAAGAGGCAATGCCTTGTCGAGAAGTTGTGCAAAAGACTCCTTACCGTATTTACCTATGTATTCGTCGGGATCGAGATTTTCCGGAATACTCATCACCCTGACTTCCAGACCTTCTTTGGCAAGAATGTCCAAACCTCTGACCGTTGCTTTCTGCCCTGCCGAGTCTCCGTCGTAGCATATGTACGCTCTGTCGGTCAGTCTGCTGAGCAACTTCGCCTGCTGTTCCGTCAGGCTTGTCCCCATGCTTGCGACAACCGACGTAAAACCCGCTTGCCACATTGCAAGCACATCCATATAGCCTTCTACCATTACAAGATATTGAAGTCCCGATGTCTGCTTGACTTTTTTGGCATTGTTTATGGCAAAAAGATTGTTTTTCTTGGAAAAGACTTCGGTATCGGAAGTATTTTTGTATTTGCCGAACTGAGGATTTTTTTCCAAAGATCTGCCGCCGAAAGCAATCACCTGATTGTTGATATTGAAAATGGGGACTATCAGGCGTCCAGCAAGCGCGTCGAAACAACTTCCGTCCTGACGTTGCTGAACCACACCCGAATCTGCCATTTCCCTGTAAGTAAACCCTTTTTTTGTCAGGTAATCGGGAAGCGAATTGTAATCGGGGGAATAGCCTACGCCGAAAGTCTTTAATGTCTCCGCCGAAAAGCCTCGGTTTTCCATATATCTGCGCGCGTTTGCCCCGACGGAGGAATAGAACATACGCCAGTAAAATACAGCGGTTTCCCTCAGTACAGACAACAGTCTGTCTCGGCGTTTCTTCTTTTCCTGACTGTGATCCTCATCGGATATATTTTCCGGCATTTTGAGTCCGGCGCGTTTAGCAAGAATTTCCAATGCTTCCATGAAGGAACAGGATTCGTATTTCTGTACGAAACCTATTACGTCTCCCGCTTCGCCACAACCGAAACACTTGAAAATCTGCTTGTTCCTGTTGACGTGGAAACTGGGTGTACGCTCCCCGTGAAAAGGACAGCGCGCAACAAAATTGGCACCGCTGCGACGCAATTCCAGGCTGTTGCCTATTACGTCCACGATGTCGTTTGCACGCTTTACCTGATTTATAAAATCCGTCATGTCCTGCATTTCAAAATTCTCCTATTAGTAATTTCAACATTACCGTGTTTTTTCCCCTAAAAAATTATAAAAATTATCTGATTTTGCCATTACTTTTAAAATGCAACAAAAAGCGCATTTAATACCACAAAAACCTACTGCGTCTTGAAGTATTTTTTCGTCCGTTACGGAAATCAATTCGGACAAACGCAAATTACTCTGACGGCGTACGTTTACCGTAATGGAAAACAGTCTAATGAGTATTTTAACTCAGTACTTCAAAATGCACAAAAACAAAACAATGAGCGGTTATTTCCGCTCATTGCAATTTTTAAAATAAATAGTATCAGAACTCTATGGAAATTACCATGTCGCCGTGCATATGGCAGTCGACGTTTATTTTCCATCTGTATTTTTCCGCAAGCGCCTTGACGATGGCCAGTCCGAGACCGCTTCCGCCGGTCTTACGGTTACGGCTGTCGTCTCCTCTGTAAAACCTTTCGAATATCCTGAAACGGTCAGCGTAATCTATAAGGCAACCGGTGTTTCTTACCGTAAGCACAGGTTTGTTTGCGTCATGAAACTTTACTTCGATCTGCCCTCCGTCATTGCAATACTTGACGGCGTTGTCCACAAGCAGATTGCACAACTTGGAAACATCCTGTTCCACGCCGAAATATTCCACATCGGGCTGAATGGCAACGTCGAAGTGTTTGCGCTGTTCAAACGCTATTGCCTCGAAGGACAACACGCTGTTTACTATTGCCTGAGACAAATTGAAACGAACAGGTTTTTCCTGCATTACGCTGTGCGATTCGTCAAGACGTGCCAGACTCAACATATCTCCTATAAGTGCGTTCATCCGAGTAGTCTGATCCTGAATGTTTTCCACCCAGTTGTTGCCGGCGTTTTCGCTTTTTAACACTGCAATATTGGCATTTATAATAGTAAGAGGAGTTTTCAGTTCGTGCGAAGCGTCGGAAATAAATTTGCGTTGCTGATCGAGGGCTTCTTTGACCGGTCGAACCATCCAGTAGGACAACGCCCAAATTATAAGAAACAGTACGAAAAAGCCACAGATAGTCACGACGATGACAGTCATTGTCATATCGGCAAGCATATTGTTTTCCAACGTGCGATCAACTCCCGCAAGGTGATAAATTCCGCCGTCATTGTACACCATCATCTCGATCTGATTGAAATCCACACGTCTGTAGGTGTATTGATCCACGTCCATTGTTTTGACGTAATGCCAGTAACTTGTCATGTCTTCATCGGTAAAGACTTCGCTTCGGTAAGTTGCCAGAAGAATATCTTCGTCTCCCTCTACACACGTCATTGTAAAGGATCTCAACTGGTCAAAATCGTCTTCGGAATAACTGCCGTTGTCACGCAACGCGTCGACTTTTTTGACAAGCAATGCAGCCACAGCCTCTTCGTTGAGGTTGTAATTCGTAACAATTATTATAGCCGCCAGCACACACAAAAATATAGTAATTATCGTCATTGTGACGCCGATGATTTTTATTCGTGTTTTTCTAATCACGGTTGTTCTCCAAGCGGTAACCTGTTCCGCGTACAGACTTTATTGTAACTTCCGAATTGAGCGAAGTGAGTTTTTTTCTTATAAAGGAAATGTAAACTTCTACATTGTTGTATTCCACGTCGCTGTCAAATCCCCAGATCTTTTCTATTATCTGTTCCTTTGGCTGTATTATGGAAGGATTGCGCATCAGCATTTCAAGTATCTGAAATTCCTTGCTTCCGAGAGCGGTACTTCCCTTGCCTGCGGATATCTTGTGCGAATCGCAGTCCAGCACGAGATCGCCGTATGTCAGACAGTTTCCGACGTATTCGCCTTTGCGTCGTGTGACTGCCTTTATACGGGCAAGCAGTTCGTTACTGTCAAAAGGTTTGGTCATGTAATCGTCTGCGCCGACGTTGAGCCCGCTGATAATATCGGACACTTCGCTTTTTGCCGTAAGCATTATTACCGGAGTAGCCACGCCTTCGTCGCGCAGTTTTTTGAGCACAGTCACTCCGTCCATGACAGGTAACATCCAGTCAAGCAGAATGACGTCGTAAAGACCTGTACGGCCGTATTCGTAGGCTTCTTCCCCGTCGTATGCGCAATCGCATGTAATCTTGTTTTTTTTGAGAATGAACGCCAGAGCATCCACCAGTTGACGTTCATCGTCCACAATAAGTACTTTCATAGCAAATTCCCCGTATAGGCAAAACTATACTTTAAATATTTATATATACAATATACTTTAAAGCCGTTGAAATAAACTTAAAAAATTATTCGAATATTCAATATTTTTTTAAGTATTATTTGGTATGCTGTGTACAGGTTGATAACAGACCAACCTTTTTTCATACCATAGTTGGTATATATACTCCCTTCTTTGAACGGCACCCACAGATTAAGCAAACCCGAACTCTCTTTCTTGCAACCCTCCTGTGGCGTGCCGTTTCAGCATTTTCGAAAGTTTTCAAAAAATATAAGTTATTCATACTATTTTAAGAAAACGATTTTATAATAGAAACATAAAATGTAAGGTACCCCTCCTATGCATTTTACAATAAGGTCATATGTACCTTCCCCTTCTCTGAAGACACGGTCCCCCTAACCGTGTCTTCTTTTTTTTGCTGTTTTTACAAAAATGCGTTTACTTGCACACTGCTTTTAAACCTGATCTTACTCTTTTGCGCTCCGATGACGCCGAATAAAACGGTCAAGGTGCGAAAACCGATTGAAAATTTTTACATTCAGTAATGCAAAAGCCGATTGCAGCGGTCACTGTAATCGGGTATTTTGTTTTATATGTTTCTGTTTGCCGTTACCCGGTCATTCGACATGATACTTTTCCAATATTACAAATCCGTCATGTACCACCGTAGCGATGTTGGTATAAGTTCTGCCGGTAAGCAGATCTCTGTAAATTCCGTCAAGCGATACGGAATTGTCAGTGCTGCCTCTGTTGACTGCCACAACCACCTTTTCGCCGCTGTCCTGAGAACTGCGCTGAAACGCGTAAAAACCGTCCTTGCATACCAATTCGTCAAAGTCGCCGTTACAGAATACGTTCATGTTGCGCAACTGTCCCATGAGAACATAAAAGTCGCGCAACAGTTTGTTTTCCTTGCCCCACGGGTAACATCCTCGGCAAAACGGATCGCGGTAACCTTCCATTCCCGCTTCGTCGCCGTAAAACACGGTGGGGAATCCGAAAAACGTATACTGTAACACAACGCACAACTTTAAGAGTTGTATGCCTCTCTGATACTGACTGTCCGTAAGACGCGTCTTGCTCATTACCTGTTTGGTGCTGTTACCCACACGGTCTCCGACAAGTTCGGTAAGAATACGCACCGTGTCATGAGTACCCAGAATATTCATCAGATTGTTTCGTATATACAGAGGATAGTTGTTCAGAATGTTGAACACGGTGTTGTGCAATGCCGTGCCGTTGCCGTCCTTGACAAAGGCTATTATTGCTTTTTGCAACGGGTAGTTCATTACCGAATCCAATTGTGCGCCTTCGAAATATCTGCGACGTACACCGTAGTCCACTTTGTTGGACGCATCTTCCCACACTTCGCCTATAATCGCGCATTGCGGATCCTGTTTTTTGGCAGCCTGAACTATTTTGTCCAGCATACAGTCGGCAATTTCGTCCACCACGTCCAGTCGCCAGCCCGAAGCGCCCCTCTTTAACCAAAGAGGCACAATGCCGTTGTCTCCGCAAAAATATTCCTGCGCGGAAGGATTGTCGGCCTTGATTCGCGGAAGAGTTTCGAAATTCCACCAACATTCGTATTTGTTGCCGTCGTAGAAATTGAACCAGGAACGGTAAGGAGAATTTACGTCGTTGTAAGCGCCGCCCTTGCCGTACTTGCCTTCTTTATTGAAATACTTGGAAGAACTTCCCACATGATTGAACACGCCGTCAAGTATGATGTTTATGCCCATTTCGTCGGCGATGTGGCAAAGATTTTCAAATTCTTTGTTCGTGCCGAACATACTGTCGATGTTTTCGTAGTCTTCGGTGTCGTACTTGTGATTGCTGTACGCCGTGAATATTGGATTGAGATAAATTGTCTTGACATTAAGGGAACGCAGATAGGGAAGTTTTTCTATAACACCTTTCAGATTACCGCCGAAAAAGTCTCTGTTGGTAACTCTTCCGTCCTCTTCCTGATAGTAAGGCTGCTGTCCCCACTTGCGCAGAATCTTGTCTTCGGTGGGAACCACTCTCCCCACAGAGCAGAATCTGTCTACCATTATCTGATAGCACACTCCGGTGTTGAGCCAGCGCGGAGTGTCGTACATCTTTTGGTAAACGCTCAACTGCCAGGGAACGACGTCACTGTAAAACAGTTGCGCGCAGCCGCCGTCGGTCATACCTATATACTGTTCGTTTGCTACTCCTTCCATGCGGAAGTAGTACCAGTACAGTCCTTTTTTTAAAGACACGTCGGCAATAAAATTGTAAAATCCTTCTTCGCAACGATCGGAATACATCTGAACTTCGCTGTCGTAACCGCAATCGTTGTAAATACGCATGAACACCTTGGAGGGAGCAATACAACTGTTTATCTGCACACGCACCCCGAACTTGACGTCCTGAGGTACGGCACCGACAATACTTTTGTAAAACTCTTTGACGGGGTTGTATTTTACAAGTATCATAGTTTACATTCTCCAGATCTTTGTTGCGTATTCTCTTACTGCACGGTCAGCGGAAAATCTGCCCGATTCGGCAATGTTTTTAAGTGACATTTTATTCCACTTCAAACTATCGCGGTAAGCGGCGTCCATTTTTTCCGTAACGTCCATATAACTTGCAAAATCGGCAAAGCACATGTACGGGTCGGCTACCGGATTGGACCGCAACAGATAGTTGGAAATGTTTTCAAATGATTCGCCGCCGAATCCCTTGTTGAGGTCTTCTACGATAAGGCGCAATTTGGGATTTTTGAAATAGTAGTCGATGGAATTGTAACCTTTTCCCCACAGGTCGTCTACCTGCTTTGTCTGCAATCCGAAAATGAAGATGTTGTCCATTCCGACTGCCTGACTCATTTCTACGTTTGCACCGTCAAGAGTACCTACCGTAACTGCGCCGTTTATCATAAACTTCATATTGCCGGTACCGCTTGCCTCCTTGCCCGCAAGAGATATCTGCTGACTGATCTCTGCTGCAGGCATAAGCGCCTCCGCCATTGTGACGCAGTAGTTTTCCATGAACACCACATTGAGTTTTTCTCTTATTTTAGGATTGTTTTCCAGATCCTTACTGATAAAACTTATCAACTTGATGACTTCTTTTGCAGTATAGTAACTGGGAGCGGCCTTTGCGCCGAAAATAAATGTCTGAGGTGTGACGTCCAGGTCGGGATTTTCTTTAAGATCGTGGTAAAGGGACACTATCTTCAACACATTGAGCAACTGTCTCTTGTACTCGTGAAGACGCTTTACATGTACGTCGAAACGGGTGTCGGGATTAATTTTGATTCCCGATTTCCTGAATGTGATGTCGGCAAATTTTACCTTGTTGGAATGTTTTATTTCAGCAAGTTTCTCCAACACCGTCTTGTCATCGGCAAACTTGTTGAGTTGCTGCAACTGTGAAGCGTCTTTCAAAAAGCCGTCGCCTATACATTCGCCGATAAGGGACGACAGACCGGGATTGGACTGACACAGCCAACGTCTGTACGCAATACCGTTAGTCACGTTGGTAAATTTGTCGGGATCAAAATTGTAAAAATCGCTGAACAGCGTTTTTCTGATAATACGGCTGTGCAATTCGGAAACGCCGTTTACGCAATGACTTCCTACAATAGACAAATTTGCCATTCTGACCTGACCGTAAGCAACGGTAGAAACGTTGCTGACCTTCTGCCAGTCGTGGCACTTGTCCCAGAATTCACGGCAGGTACGCTCGTTGATCTCCACCACAATCTGATAAATTCGGGGAAGTACTCTGCGGAATATATGTTCCGGCCAGCACTCCAACGCTTCGGCAAGAACGGTGTGGTTAGTATAAGCACAAACATTCTTTACGATATTCCAACTGTATTCCCATGAAAGATTGTAGTTGTCCATGAATATACGCATAAGTTCGGGCACACACAGGGCAGGGTGAGTGTCGTTGATGTGCACTGCCACCATATCCGCAAAATTGTCAAAAGTGCCGTACTTTTTGTAGTGATCGCTTGTGACGTTCTGCATTGCGGCGGACACAAGAAAATATTCCTGTTTCAAACGCAATTCCTTGCCTTCTTCGTGGTTGTCGCTGGGATACAATACCTTGGTGATAAGTTCCGCCTTAGCCTGCTCTTCCACAGCACGCATGTATTCGCCCTGACCGAATGCACGGATATCGAACTGCATTTTGTTGCGCGCAGCCCACAGACGCAATACCGAAACGGCGTCGTTGCGGTATCCGGGCACTACCATGTCGTAGGGAAAAGCCTCAACCTCCTGGTAATTGACGTGCTGAAAAACAACGCCTTTGTCCGTCCATATCTCCTTTACTTCACCGCCGAAGCGAACATGCGTCACTTTGTCGGGACGTTCCTTCAACCAGACTTCACCGCCCGGCAACCAGTTGTCGGGAAGTTCCGTCTGCCAACCGTTTACTATCTTTTGTTTGAACAAACCGTATTCGTAACGCAACGAGTGTCCCATTGCGGGATAATCGCAACTTGCAAGACTGTCCAGATAGCATGCCGCCAATCTGCCCAGTCCGCCGTTTCCCAGACCCGCGTCAGGTTCGTTGTCGTACAGATCTTCCAGTTTTACTCCGTATTTTTTAAGTACGTCCGTAAATATTCCGTCCATACCCAGATTGAAAAGATTGTTTTTCAAACTGCGTCCCATCAGAAATTCCATGGAAAGATAATGTACGCGTTTTCTGCCTTCAGCCTTGAACTGTTTGTTGTAAACAGAACGCTTTTCCAACAGAATGTCTCTTACTACAGCGGATACGCACTTGTACATCTGCTGCTGATTAAGTTCGGAAGCCGTTACGCCGAAAGACTTGTTGGCATTGTTCTCCAACAACTCTCTTATTGCGGTTTTAGTATATTGTATCATCTTAGTATCTGTCTCCTGTGTGTTTATTTGCCTTTGACTTTTTTTGCTTTGGGTGCGTAGTAATACTGCACGGAAGATGCGGGAATTGTAATTTCGATGTAACCGTCACTGCCAACCGACAGATTTTGCTCGACATCTATTCCTCTTCCGCCGTACTTTACGTCGTCACTGTTAAGTATCAATGAGTATTCCCCGCTTGTGCCGTAATAACCGTATTTGTGATAATCGTACAAAGAAAAGTTTATGACTACCAACACGACATTTCCCGACTTGTCTATGCGCTCGAAAGAAATCACGCTGTTTTTGCTGTCGTCGGCAAGCAACCAGTTAAATCCCGACCAGTCGCTGTCGTTCTGGTGAAGCGGTTTGTACTTCTTGTAGCACTTGTTGAGTTCGCAAATGAATTTCTGATAATCGCTGTGTTTGGGATAGGCCAGCAACATCCAATCGAGTTCCTTTTGTTCGCTCCACTCGTTCCACTGAGCAATTTCGCTGCCCATAAACATCAGTTTTTTGCCGGGGTGCGAAAACTGGAATCCGAACAACGCTTTAAGTTGAGCAAATTTCGTGTCGTAATCGCCGAACATCTTGTTGATGAGCGATCCCTTCATGTGCACTACTTCGTCGTGCGACAACGGCAGTATGAAGTTTTCGCTGTAAGCGTAGCACATTGAAAACGTCAGTTTGTGGTGATGGTTGTGTCTCCACATCGTGTCCGTCTGCATGTAACTCAGCACATCGTTCATCCAGCCCATGTTCCACTTGTAATTGAATCCCAGTCCGCCCGTATAGGTAGGATGCGTCACCTTGGGGAACGCCGTGGACTCTTCCGCAATGAGCATCGTGTTGGGAAATTGTCCGAATACGTCTACCGACAACTTCTTTAAAAACTCTATGGCTTCGAGATTTTCCTTGCCTCCCCACTTGTTGGGACGCCATTCGCCCTCACGTCTGTCGTAGTCGAGATAAAGCATGCTGGCAACCGCGTCTACGCGCAGTCCGTCGAAATGGAATTCTTTGAGCCAATAACGCGCGTTGCTTATGAGGAAACTCTTCACTTCGTAACGCGAATAGTCGAATATCCTTGTACCCCAGCCCTTGTGTTCCTGCTTGTAGGAGTCGGCACTTTCGTAGCAACATGTGCCGTCAAATTCCATAAGTCCGTGCGCGTCTTTGCAGAAATGTGCGGGAACCCAGTCTAAAATAACGCCTATTCCGTTTCTGTGACACTGATTTACAAGATAACGCAGGTCGTCGGGAGTTCCGTATCTGCTTGTGGGCGAATAGAAACCCGTCACCTGGTAGCCCCACGAGCCGTCGAAAGGATGCTCGGCAAGGGGCATGAATTCGATGTGAGTATAGCCCATCTTCTTTACATAAGGGACAAGGTACTTGGCAAGATCCCTGTAACTGTACAGTCTGCCGTCGTAATGCCTGCGCCACGAACCTGCGTGCACTTCGTATATACTTACGGGACTTTTATAAACGCCTTTCTTAGCCAACTGCTCCGTCCACTTTTCGTCCGTCCAGCAGAAAGTTTCGTCACGGTCGTATATAACGCTTGCCGTCTGCGGGCGCAACTGACTGTAAGTGGCATACGGGTCGGCTTTGTAAAGCACCGTTCCCGACTGTGTGGTGATCGCATATTTGTAGCAATCGCCGTTTCTTGCTCCGTTTATCGTTATTTGCCATATGCCGTCCTGCAACTCGAGATTGTCGTGATTTACAAGCCAGTTGTTGAAATCTCCCACCACGGACACCGCCTTGGCGTTCGGCGCCCATACGGCAAAATGGTATACGTTTTCCTCCAGTTTGTGACAACCTAAAAGTTCGTAGGCGTTGTCGCAGTTTCCGTTGTAAAAATCTGTAAATCTGTTCATGGTTTACTCCTTTTCACATATTGGCGAAGTCAACGTCGCCAAACCTGTTCTGTCGGTAAGTCGGGTAAGTTCCGCCATCATTACCGCATTTGCGTTGGAAAAACAATCGTCTGATGCCATATAACTCCAACCGCCTGTAACTCCGGGCAGATTCATACGGTATTTGCCCGATTGACCTGCTATATCCTGCATACAAACAATCACAAGATTTGCCTTAGACTGCATCAGTCGCCTTATCATTGCGTGATTTACGCTTTCGCCCTCTTCGGGCTTGAGATAATCGAGTACTTTTTGCTGCGTGTCTTTATCGAGACTTTCCCACCAGCCGAGCAATGTGTCGTTGTCATGCGTTCCTATGTAACCTATGCACAGTTCGGGATAACGGTGAGGTAAAAACTGATTGTCGGGATTACCGTCAAAAGCAAACTGGAATATTTTCATTCCAGGCAATCCGCAATCATCGCGCAACTTGTAAACGGACTGCGGAATATCTCCCAGATCCTCCGCGATGATTTCCAGTTGAGGATATGTCTTGCGAATAAGTCCCAGCAGCGACATTCCTACACCCTTGCGCCAAACGCCGTTTCTTGCCGTTTTTTCGCCGTACTTTATTGCGTAGTAAGAATCGAACGCTCTGAAATGGTCGATACGTATTACGTCGAACATTTCGGCACAATGTCCGATTCTTTTTAACCACCAGGAATAATTGTCCTTTTTCATCTCCTGCCAGTTGTACAGCGGATTGCCCCACAACTGTCCGTCTTCGGAGAAATAATCGGGAGGTACACCTGCCACCCACGAAGGTCTGCGCTGTGCATCCAGTTCAAACTGTCCGGAATTAGCCCACACATCCGCCGAATCGTACGCCACGTAAATGGGAACGTCGCCTATAAGTTTTATTTCGGCATCGGACAACTTCTGTCTGAACACTTTCCATTGCTTATAAAATATATATTGCACAAACTTTTCCAGACCAACAAGATCGGCAAGCAGTTCGCTGTAACTTGCCATTGCCTTGTCTGTCCTGAAGCGTATGTCTTCCGGCCAATCCTGCCATCCCGCTCCGCCGAAGTGCTTTTTCAACGCACGGAACAGTGCGTAATCGTCCAGCCACCATTTGTTGCTTTCGGTAAACAGTACGTAGTCCTGCGGAGCAAAATCTTTTTCGAATTTTCTGTACGCCTTTTCCAGCAAAGTATCCTTAGCCTGTTGAGCATAGGCGTAATCGTTTCCTTTGATGCGCGGAAATTGCGACAGATCCTCCTGCGAAAGCAATCCGTCGTCTTCCAACTGCTCGACATCGATGAACAGTTTGTTGCCTGCAAACGCAGATACCGACGCATAAGGAGAATGCGCGTCATCGGTAGGAGTTACAGGAAGTATCTGCCAGTAACGTTGTCTGGCAGCCTTCATAAAATCAATAAACTTGTCTGCCTCAGCAAAACTGCCCACTCCGTAACGCCCGGGCAATGATGACAAATGCAAAAGTATTCCGCTTGATTTCATAATAATTCCCTCATAATATATTGTTTTTGTCAAATCAAAATTGCACAAAATTGTTTTAATGCCTGATTTTTCTCAACCTTATATATATTAGCATTTTTATTCGGCAAAATCAATAGCAAATAACAAATATTTAAATAATTTTGGCAAAAGATGTTACGACACTGAGTTAAAGATGTTTTGCAATGTTTCCGTTCTGCTGTCTTTGTCGTACAGACGGTGACACACAACTGTTAATTACGCCCAAAAATATTGACGGACGCCGTCAGGCGTCCGTCAAACAAGGAAAAAATTATTCAGGAACTGAGGTAACGTCCCTGCTTCAGGCTGTAAAATCAAATAAAGAAACTGAGAACTACAAGCATTATACCGCCGAAATAGAACAGACTGTTTAGCACATCGACGTACGCTTTGCGTAATTTGAAATGATACATTCCCAGCAATATGTCGCTGATAAAAAACATAAACGTTCCGAGACCGTACATCAATGCCGGCGTTGCCGTTGAAACAATCGCATTGGACAATCCGAGACAACCGCTGTATCCCACAAATATGAGGTAAATGTTTAAGAACCATTTACTTGAACCATAAGTGTATACTTTGCGGTATTGCAAGTACAGATTGAGGCAGTACAGAAACGCAAATATCAACAGCGACCACCATTGCCATCCATATTCGTACAGTGCAAAAACTATGAGCAAAGCATTGCCTATACCGAAGGACACAACACCGCAGTGAAACATTTTGCGGTTGCCGCCCCACAATAAGAATATATCTCCGCCTGCGGTAAAAACAAGGGCAACAAGCACTACTACGGCATATCGGTCGGTGTTAAGCAAGACGGCATAAACTGTAAGAGCAAGATAAACCAGAACAAGCAAAACTTTGTTGACTCCGCGGAACGCAGTTCTCCTGCCCAATGCTTTACACGTCATGTAACTGATCAGCAACAATGCGTATATTATTACCGATGCCAATACAAAATTATCCATACACTCCCCCTGTGCAATCAATAATTCCCTTCTGCACCCTACTATACATTACTAAAATTGAAATTTCAAGTACAATTTTTTCGCATTAAAAAACACGTTTCATTTTAGAATCGGAATAAATCGCAATTGCTTGACAATGTTTAATTTAAAGTATATACTGTAAATAATAGAATATTCGGCAAGGAAATGTGGGAGCAATCCCTTGTCCATTCGCCTTGCGTAAACCAACGACAGACTAATATTGTGGCGGTTTGTCGTTATTTTTTTGTAACGGAGTAATCTATGACTGTAGAAAACAAACGCAGACTTTCACTATTGGCACTTACACTTACAGTCTTTTTCTGGGGCGCGGGATTTGTGTTTACAGATCTCTGTCTCGAAACGGGGGCAGATCCCGGACTGATAAATTCAATAAGATTTGTAACTGCCACAATATTTGTCGGTGTAATATTTCACAAAAGAATAAAACTCAACAAAGAGTCGCTTCTGTACGGTTCGATAGGCGGAGTGTTTTTGTTTTTAGGATTTTTGTTCCAACTTATGGGACTCAAATACACCACGGCGGCAAACAACGGGTTTTTCACGGCAGCATACGTAGTATTTGTACCTTTTCTGCACTGGATGATACAAAAGACAAAACCTTCGTCAACGGTTATGACAGGTATTGCCATTGCTCTTGCAGGCTTCTTTATACTTAACTTCGGATCTCCTTCGACAGTAGAGGACGTCGTAGGAAAAGACAATCTTCCGCTGGGAAATTTGCTGACTATTCTGGGTTCGCTGTTTTTCGCGATACACATTGTGTGGTCAGACCGTTCGCTTAAAAAGGCAAGCGGAATGACAATTACATGGATACAGGTCGCAACGTCGGCAATGTTGTTTGTAATTTACTTCTTTATTGCAGAATTTCCTTCGATGACACCTGCTTCGGTAAACTGGTCGGCACTTGCTTTGCCTGTGGCGTTTGTGACCGTGTTGGGCACTGCTTTCGCATATCCGTCGCAGATAATATCCCAACAGTATATATCCCCGGCAAAAACATCGCTGATAATATCGGCAGAATCGGTAATAGGCGGAATCGCGGCAGTAATCGCAATGCGCGACGTTCTGTCTTGGAGTCTTGTCGTCGGAGGACTGCTTGTAGTAACAGCGTTGCTGTTTGTGGAAGTCTTGCCTTCCTTTAAACAAAAGAAAATACACGCAAAAACTTCTAAATCGTCGATACATCAAAATAAAAACGAACAACGACTGGAAGACATCTGCATTCTTGCCGACGAACGCGGCAAAGATAACGCTTCGGAAAGGGAATGTACCGAAACCATTCCCCGCGACAAAAACGACACGGTGGCTACAACCGGCTCACACACTACTTTCAGATGAATCGAATGTGCTTTTATACGTCGGAAACGGCGTAAAAAATGTTTGAAAAAAATTGCAAAAAATACATCTAATTTATTGACAAAATGTGGAACTGGTGCTAATATATTTTAGCAATCGGTAGTACGGTTGAATTAAATATTCCTCAATAGCTCAGTCGGTAGAGCATGCGGCTGTTAACCGCAGGGTCGTTGGTTCGAGTCCAACTTGGGGAGCCACAAAGACAATGACTTCGGTCGTTGTCTTTTTTTTGCATTAAGACTCAAACCAACGACGAGTCGTTGGTGACGCTCGCATCTTTCTGCCCTTCGACTTCGATTTGTACCGTGCCCGCTATGCCGTCGTTACACTCCTTACGAGTCTAACTTGGGGAGACAGATGAATAGACATTGGAATATTAACCATATTTGTTCAATTTCAAGGTTTTTTCTTTTGTAAATAATTAGATATGCCCTGTAAAGCACTGCATTTTTGTGAACTTGAGATATAGATTTTAATTATATTGACAATGATGAGGAAAAAGCGTATAATTACGATAACCATAAAGAGTGCGCGAGAGACAAGCTCGCTGACCGCACAGCAACCTATCGTAAGAAAAGGTGCTAAAGCTTGTATGATGGGTGATATAAAATGCGTTATTCTTCCATCATAACCGATGGGAGTTTTTTGTTGCCCTCTTTGTGGATTATTACAAGGGGGGCATTTTATATGCAAGAAAAAAAGAAATACGGATTAGTAAAGAAGATAAGGGCGAATAACTATGCTAATGAATATTGGGATAATTATTTTAATTCCGCGCCGGAAGGGGTCAAGAAATATCTTCGGTTAAAATGGGATGTTTATAAAAATAACAAAATACCGACGAATTTAAAAAAACTGCAAGAATTAGAACGCAATCTTTCACGCACAGACTATATGTACTTGATTTGTCATAGAAGTATTTATTTAGAGGGAATTAAATGGGCGAAATTGTATAGAGAAAAATATAATGAAGAACCGCCACGTTCAAAATATGAGAAATCAATATCAGTTGACGAATATATAAAAGCAGTATGCACGGAGTTTTTCCTGTTAGATTATGTAAAAAGACATATTGAGGAGGCTCAAGAATTTATTTGCGGTAATTTACAATTTCTAAGTAATTGGCAGAATGACAACTATACGCCGGAGCGAACGGCGTGGTCGTATTGCGACGCTTTTATTAGATACAACACTTCCAAAGGTGAAGTAAAGAACAGTAGCAAAAAAGGCAAATAAATGTGAACAGGCCTTATTGTCAGTCGGAAAATCGGTAAAACATTGCAAAAATTCGCCTTTCATTAAAGGCAAGTCAGACTCGTACTAACAACATTTGCTTTTCAACGGAGTTAAATAATACATTAATCTGAGTTGATTAATGGCAGAAGTGAGTTTTAATATCGGGGTTGATTTATTTGAATTTTTGTTATATTATAAAATTAGATAATGCAAGGAGATATATTGTATGAAATATAAGACTATAAACGTCATTGTCACAATATTCCTTATGATTTGTTTGGCACTGTCTTTCAGCGGTTGCGCTCATCTTCGTTATGACTTTAAAGACCTTGAGCGAGGCAACATTCAGCTAATAGAGTTTTATAATCTCAGTGAAGCAGAATACCGTGATAGCCAGGCGGTCTTGAATACGGAGCCTTATTACATCATGCCTGCGGAAGATAAAGAACGGTTTTTGGAGCAACTCAAACAAATCGAATTTGAGGATGTGGTTCCGCTATTCATACCATCCGATCCTTCATTTGAGTATGGTTTTTATGTGGTTCGTTTCCAATTTGAGGATGGTTCTTACAAATTTCTTTCTTCCGGCGGGTTTAATGAAATGTTTGACTCTGAAGGTAAACTTATCGATTCCGATCATTATTGCTGCAATGATGAGCAATGGGTAAAACTGATACATTCTTTTGCGGGAGAAGATACCAGTTGCATATATTATCACACATCCATATGGGTTGTTCCCGAAGAAGATCACTTGAGAATCCATGAAATTTTTTCGGAGGCAATAAAGTTGTCTGGCAATCCCGATTGTAGTTTTCCATCGGACGATTACATAACATTCGGCGGAAAGAAATATTATTTAGCCGAGGAAAATCAACCGGTCGTTAAAATTGATGATGAATACTATGAGTTGACGGAACAGGCAAAACAGGAGTTATACGACATCATGGTAAACAATATCTTTTATTGGAGGTACGGGGAGATTAACGGTTAAGACATACAAAATCTCAACGGCATAGAACAGCATAAAAGTGAAACACCCGAAACGATATATAACAATATATAAAAGCCCCTGTCCCATTATCTTAAAATATATACGGGAAATTGGTGGCAGGACAATCAGATTGGAAAATACGAAAAAAACTGTCGGTCTGTTATTGGAAAATCAAAAAATATTTTAAAATTGAGAGAGACCTTTCAGCAATTATCTTTTGATTCATAAAAAAAGACAGCTTTGGGTACCACCAAGCCACAAAGACAATGACTTCGGTCGTTGTCTTTTTTTTGCATTAAGACTCAAACCAACGACGAGTCGTTGGTGACGCTCGCATTTAACTAATTTTTCATTATGCGCAAAACTACAACACGCCATCTCTTTGCACTACTGTCGAACGCGCCACAATGCCTTGATTACTTGTTCAGTCGGCAAACTTCATTCGTATTGAACAGTCCCCGCCCGTGTGGCAACACTTCATACGAGTCAGATTTGATAGCTGACAAAGACAATGCGTCAGGTTGTTTATTTGCGCGCCTGAATATTTACAGAACACATCTTGACACAGTAAATATGCAAATCGTATCGATGTGAATTTCCGTTTTTAACAAATGATACAGAGCAAAAGCATGTACAGACACACACAACAATATTTAATACATCTAATAAACAAAATTCACTATTGACTTTTAAATTGGCGTTTTATATAATTTATTCAGCAAATGTACCTGAATAAGGAGAACGGACATGTATAAACTATTTGTTCTGTACGACAACAAAAACGTAAAAGAGCATATTGTTTCTATAGTCAGAAAAACCGAATTGCCGTTAAATACGGAATATATAAATACAGCAGACCTTTACAAGAATTTGACGGACAAACCGGATATAGCAATAGTATCATGCAATAAAGACAGCGACACGCTGAGCATTGCGCGACAGTTGTCTGAAAAGTATCCGTGCGTACCACTGATACTGACGTATAACGCCGTTTACCACGACGTAGCCTTGCCCGCAAACGTAAAAGCGATAATCCCGACACAGAATAACGCCAAACCGTTGACAGAAATGTTGCGACAACTGTGTACTTCCGTCCTGCAGACTGAGGATTTCATGTCGAAATTTAACGAACCAATAAATCCCGATATAGAAACTTCTTCAGGCAGTTCACGCAGTCGTACCATCAAACGCGCGGCATCGAATCAAAAATGTCTGTTCAGCACCGTAGCGGTAGTTGACAGCGACACCGTACAGTCACAACTGAGCATAGAGCATCTGGAAAAAATGGACGCCGCAGTGCGCAAATACATATCGACCATTAAAAATTCGACATTGAATTTCACCAACTTACCAAAAACGAAAAGACTGTATTGCTGATGCAGAGCAACTATATGCTTACGCGCAAATATCTTACCGAAATTTTTACGCCGTTGATTTCCTCCCTGCACACTGCTTTGAACGATAAATTTACCGTGGGATTTTCACCCTTGAACAGCCTTACGAGAAATTACAAGGAAATGCACGATCTTGCGGTAGAGTCACTGGATTTTCGCAGAGTGACAGGCGGTAACAGGCTGATCTTCCATCAGGATATTGCCGACGACAAAAACTGGGTCGTACCGTTTGACAACACCGCTTACAAACAACTTATTTCCGCTTTGCGCAATTCCACATGCGCGGAAATGCACAAACTTTTAAGCAATCTGTTGGAAAGCGCTTCTAAAAAAAGATACTACCCTTGTTGTCATTACGTGAAATTCAATCTGTTTATAGCGATACTGAATGCCTGCGAATCGCCGGACATCCTCAGCAACAATTATCTGCCGCAAAACAAGTTGTTTACTCACTTTGTCAGAATAAAAACGAAAGAAGAGACGCACGCCTTTATACGCAATGTCGCAAACAAAGTTTTTCAAAGCGAACCAGCAACTCAAACTCAATTCCGTTCACAAAAATTATTTCAGTGTAATACAGTTCATCGAGCACGATTATACCGACAGCACCCTTGACATGCAAAAACTGTCGGCAAATCCGGGGCTGTCGGTTTCGTATATATCTTCGCTGCTGAAAAAGCACGAAACGTCTTTTGTAAAATATCTCACCGACCTCAGAATAGAACAAGCCAAACTGATGTTGCGTGACAACGGCAGACTGATTGCCGACATATCTGAAAGCGTTGGATACAGCGATCCTTACTACTTTTCGCATTGTTTAAAGAAAGCGACAGGAATGTCGCCTCGCGCTTTCAGGCAGTACAACATACGATCGGAATTAAATGAACAGTACTGAAAATCGCACCACGTGGGTAAAAAAACAGTCATTATTCTTTGTTGAAAACGCCTGTTAAAAAACTTCGGAAATATACGTTGAGATCAAATAAAAAAGGTCAGCCTTTTGAGGCTGACCTTTTTGTGCATTCTTTTATTTCTTTTTAAGATATTTGATACTGTCGAATGTTACGGCGGCAAGAATGATAACGCCTATAAAGATGTTTGAAATGTCGGACGAACCGCCGAATACGGCACGCAGGTAGTATTTCAACACTTCGAAGATAAGACATCCGATGACGGCACCTGAAATCTTTCCGATACCTCCGGTAAAGGATATACCGCCTATTACGCAGGCCGCAATCGCTTCGAGTTCCCAACCCTGACCGAATGATGAGGAGGAAGAACCTGTAACCGTAGACTGGAAAAATCCGCCCAGACCGTACAGAACGCCCGCCATAATAAACACGCCCAGCGTTACCTTGAATACGGATATGCCGGAAACAGACGCCGCTTCGGCGTTACCGCCTACAGCATACATGTTTTTACCAAATGTCGTTTTGTTCCAGACAAACCAAACGATTGCTATTGCTATAATTGCGTAAATCAAAGTGATGGGGAACTGTCCGCCTATATTTCCGCCTATGCTCATTGCTTCGGAAGAAATGTTACCCGTCTTGATGTTGTTGGTGCCGAAACCTACAAGTCCCCATATAATGAGCGATGTGCCCAAAGTGGAAATAAACGGGTGCATCTTGAACTTTGCTGAGAAGAAACCTGCAATGGCAGAGAACAGTACGCACATTACTACCGAAAGTAACAAAGCGACTATTACCGCACCGCCGAATCCCAGCGTCGCGTAAATTCCGTTGAAACTCAAGCCGAAGAATGTTACCGTAGTTGTGGGGTTGAGTATCATACAGGTTATCATTGTGGACAGCGTTACCATACGTCCTACCGACAAGTCGGTGCCTGCAAGCAAAATCAATCCTGCCACGCCCAACGCAAAGAAAATACGTGTGGAAAAGTTTTTAAGTATCAACATTATCGATCCCATAGAAATCAGATAAGGTTGCATTATGATACATGCTATCATAAACAACACGATAATGATATACAGACCGTTTTTCATCAGGAAGTTCTTGGTGTTGAACTGATAGATGTAGTTTTCAAAGTAATTTGCCGTCTTTGTCACCAACGACTGTTTGCCGTCGTTTATAGCGTATAGCCATTCGTCGCGCTGCAAATAGCAATTGTGTTGCATGTCTTTTGCTTTTTGCACTTCTTCAAGATAAGTTTTCTTGTTTTCGAATGCCAACTGTTTGTTTTCACGCAAAATTACTTTCTTTTTTGCTGCCAACTTTTCAGGATCCTTCTCTTCCTCTGCAAGCACATTGATATCCTGCTGACATTGCTTTTCGATCTCCGCTTTTCTTTCAAGGTAAACTTTCTTGGCGTTAGCCCTTGCTTCCTTAGCCTGAGCCTTTACAGCGGCATAAACAGGCGGGAAATTTGTATTAATGAAGTTTTTCGCCTCTGCCGAAATTTGCGCTACCGCCGCCTTGTTCTTTTCGGCAACATCCTTGGCAATGCCTATTTCCATTAAAAGACCGGATATTTTAGATCCTTTTTCTTCGTTAGTTAAATTTTTTCTGATTTTTATACGTCTTATTTCCTGAGTCAGTGTTCTGACTTTTTCAGTACCATCGCGACGAAGTTCTTCCAGTTCGGAGATATACTCATTCACTTTGGCGTCTATCGTTTCCGAACCGTAATTTTGTACCTTTTCGGACATACTCAATTGCTCCTTATAAATATTTCGCACTGAGGCGAAGCAGTTCTTCCTGATTGGTGTTTTTAGTTTCTACAATACCCGCAAGTCTGCAGTTGGACATAACTGCAATACGATTGGTGATACCCAGTATTTCCGGCATTTCGCTGGACACGACTATACACGTTTTTCCCTTCTTGGCCATGTCTATGATCAACTGATAAATTTCGTACTTGGCTCCGACGTCTATACCGCGCGTAGGTTCGTCCAACAGAAACACGTCGGGATCGCGTTCCAACCATTTGCCGATAATTACCTTTTGCTGATTGCCCCCCGACAATGATGATATCAGATCGGACGGCCCCATACATTTTGTGTGCATGGTCTTTATCTCTTTTTCAGTGGCGACACGCATCATCGCGTCACTGAGCGCGAACCCGTTCTTGTACGCTTCGAGATTGTTGATACAGGTGTTAAACGTAAGATCGCCCTTTAAATACAACCCGTTGAATTTGCGTTCTTCGGTAACGAATGCGAAACCTTTGTCCATTGCGTCTTTTGAAGAATTGAAGTTGACGATCTCGCCTTTGTATTTGATGATTCCGCCGGCAAGTTGTCTTAATCCGAACAACGTTTCCAGCAATTCGCTTCTGCCTGCGCCCACCAGTCCGTACAGTCCGAATATTTCTCCCTTCCTGACAGACAGCGAAATGTCTTTCAGTTGCGGTGAATATTTAGTGGAAAGTTCTTCCAGTTCCAGCACGTCTTCGCCCGGAACATTGTCGACGGGAGGAAAACGGTTGTCCAGCGAACGTCCTACCATAGCGGAAATAATTTCGTCCATAGTAGTTTCGCTTGTGCTTTTTGTCATTATCATCTGACCGTCACGCATTACGCTGACTTCGTCACAAATTTCAAAAATCTCGTCCATCTTGTGGGAAATGTAAATGAATGAAATGCCATCTTTCTTCAATTCGCGGATGATTTCAAACAGTTTGCGCACTTCCTTTTCGGTAAGAGATGACGTCGGCTCGTCCAATACGATTATTTTAGCATCGTAAGACACCGCCTTGGCAATTTCCAGCATCTGTCTTTTGGCAACGGACATAGTCTTCAAAGGCGCATTGAGATTGACCACCATTCCCAACTTCTTAAACAACGATCTTGCGTCCTCTTCCATCAACTTTTCGTCGATTACGCCGTAATTCGTGGGAAAACGTCCGAGGAAAAGATTGTCCTTGACATTGCGCTCAAGACACTGATTGAGTTCCTGGTGCACCATTGCCACGCCGTTTTCGAGCGCAACCTTGGGACCGGAAAAAGAGGTTTCCTTGCCGTTGAAAAATATCTGTCCGTCGTCCTTGGAATAAATGCCGAACAATATCTTCATCATTGTGGATTTTCCGGCACCGTTTTCGCCCATAAGACCCATTACGGAACCTTCCTTCAACGACAGGTTGATACCTTTAAGCACTGAGTTTTTGCCGAAAGATTTGGAGATATTTTTGAATTCTAATATTACATTTTTGTTCATAAAATTTCTCTCTTTTCGTGATTATGGGAAGGTTGATACAAATCGACCTTCCTCACATAATTTGTTATTTAGTTGCCACAGCGATCAGGCATTGGCTGCCGTAATCATGGAGTGGTGAACAAAGAAACACTTTGTTGCGCTGTCGTACCATATAGCGTTTGAATTTGCTTCCCATTCCGCCTTGGTAGAAACTACCGTAAGACCTTCTGCAACGTCCTTTCCGTCCGAAAGGTTCTTGGCAATCTGAACGCAAACTTTCGCCTGTGACTTACCGTCGTTCTTGACTGTACCCTTCAACTGAGTGTCTGCCTTCTTTATTTCAGTAAGAGCATCATCCAATGCGTCAACGCCCCAGATGGGAATACCGGCTGCCTTAAAATTGTCGCCTGTGATTATGGTCAATGCCATACCGTCGTTGTTGGACAAAACAAGGTCTACTTCGTCGCCCTTTTCGTTAAGAACTCTTTCAACTTCGTTTTTAGCGGTTACGGGTTCCCATGTGGTGCCTGCCGTGTCTGTACCGTCAACGATGGCAAGAACTTCTACTTTGTTCCATGTGTTTGTGGTTGTGTAAACAGTATCGCTTACCGTACCGCTTGCTTCGGCGTTACCGCCCGTCAGATTGCGTTCGAGATACATGGGAGAATACAGTGTTCTGTCTTCTGCGTCCGGGTGTCCTTTTTCGCCGCGCACCACGATAACTCCCAGTTTGCCGTCACCGTTACGGTCAAGAGTTTCGAAACCTGTTTTGTTTACATATTCGGCAGCCATCTGACCTTGGTATCTTCCGCCTTCGGCGGCTTCGATACCGACGTAGTAGGCTTTGTCGTATTTTTTTAATGTGTCAACGGGGTCGGGAAGTCTGTTCCAGAAAATAACCGGCTTGCCTGTGCCTTGAACTTTGCTGAGATAAGTTTCGGCGTTTGTCTGGTCAACTATGTTGAGCAGATATGCCGCATAAGGCTTCAACGCTGCCTGTTCTACCAATTGAAGTCCGTTGTTGTTGTCACCGTTAGAGTCGGACATGCTGGGTTTGTTGTATCCCAATTCGGCTGCGGCATCTTCAAATCCCGGTTGCCACAAACCTGACATGTTGGGGTCTGCCAACTTATAGGTAAGAATAAACAAGTCGTTGCCTGACTGTGTAGGACCGCATGCCGCAAGCGTGAAAACACACATTACCGCAAGTACTACAAGTGCAATAATTTTTTTCATCTTTTTGCTCCTTTTTGCATTAAAATTTTGTCGGATGTCCGCAATTTGCCAAAACTTCCGATTAGCCATTTAATTATAACAATTGTATAAGACCTGTCTCTTATACACATCTGACGCTGCCGACGATAAGGCTCG
>ENA-OYZE01000086-OYZE01000086.1-human-gut-metagenome-genome-assembly--contig:-NODE-86-length-47561-cov-9.436913_pt1 | contig 47561 bp, 43 predicted proteins | sample MGYA00243259_ERZ653469 | MGnify/ENA primary metagenome ERZ653469 (study PRJEB26926, sample SAMN06164913) | human gut metagenome | biome: ENVO:00009003; feature: ENVO:2100002; material: ENVO:00002003...
CGCGACGTTCTTTCATGAGTCCTGCCGCTCCTTCCTCCAAGTATATGCGCTCCCATCTTTTTATCGTTGCCAAATAATTATCTTCTTCCGTTCGGCTTTTTGTTTTCCAATATTTGCGGACTGTTTCCCGGTAACTTAAATGATTTTCGCGCATATCCATTATAACAGATATTTTGAACTTCGCGCTATACTTTTTCTGCTTACTTCCCTTTTTTCCCATAAAATTATGCACCTCCAAAAGTCTGTCCAACTTTTGGGGTGCATATCAATTGCCGGTGGAAGAGCTTGTTTTCAATTTCAAACGTCAAAGCGAGGTTTGATGACCTTCTTGGGGCAAGTCTCCACGCAGGTCATGCAGCCCGTGCACTTCGCGTAATCGATGACGGGCAAGTTATCCTTCATCGTGATGGCGGACGAGGGGCACTTTTTGGCGCACAGCCCGCAGCCGATGCAGCCGACATCGCACGCCGCCATGACTTCTTTGCCTCTACAATGGGAGGAGCACGCCACATAGACGGGGGCAGAGGCGGGGATGCGGCCGATGACGTGCTTGGGGCAGGTCAAAATGCACGCGCCGCAGCCGAGGCACTTGTCTGCATCGATCTTAGCAACGCCGTCCTCGACATGAACGCCGCTCTCCGTGCACACCGCCGTGCAGTCCCCGCAGCCGAGGCAGCCTTCCTTGCACAGTTTATCGCCGCCGAAGAGGGCAGCCGTTTCCGCACAGGTCGTAGCGCCGACGGGGCGGAAGGTGCGGACGGCGGAAGTGCCCGCGCAATGCACGACGGCAACGGTGCGCTCCTCCGCTTTCAGCTCAATGCCGAGGAGTTTGGCGATCTCCGCCTTTCCTTCGGGGGAAGTCACATGGCAGGCAGAAAGATCTCCCTCGCCCGAGGCGAGCTTTTGCGCAAACCCGCTGCAGCCCGAACAGCCGCAGCCGCCGCAGTTGGCGCCCGCCAGATTTTCCAAAATTTTCGTCACTTTCTCGTCCGTATCCACGCGGAACACCTTGCCGACGAGCAAAATGAGGAGCACGATGACGACGGCGATGACGGCGATGATGAGCGCCACCCAGCCGACCGTTTTCCAGGTCCCGGCATCGACGGTGCCGAGCGTTACAAGTAAATTTTGCATATCCTTTTCCTCACGCAATATAGCTGAACACGGTGAACGCCATGCAGATGAAGCTTGCCGTCACCATCGAGATGGGGAAGCCCGAAAGCGCCTTGCCCACGCGGTAGCGGTTGAGCTTTTCGCGAAGCCCGCTCATGATGAGCATAACGAGCGTAAAGCCGATGCCCGCAAGAAAGGCATAGAGGACCGCCCAGCCGAGGTTCATCGCAGCTTCTCCCATGACCGAACTCATATCGCCGATGACCATCTCCGTGACGCCCAGAACGGCGCAGTTGGTCGTGATGAGCGGAAGATAGATGCCCATCGCGTTATACAGCGAAGGGGAGAGCTTCTTGATGATCATTTCGAGCATCTGCACGAGCGATGCGATGACGAAGATGAAGACGATGATCTCAAGGAACGCGATGCCCAGCGGCACCATGAGGTATTCGTAGAGGGCGTAGGTGACGAGCGTCGCGAGCGCCATGACGATGGAGACGGCAACGCCCATGCCGAGCGCCGAGCTCGTCTTTTTGGAAACGCCGAGGAAGGGGCAGATGCCGAGCGTCTGCGACGTAATAAAGTTATCTGTCAGAACTGCCGAAAGGACGATGGCGATCAAAGTTCCCATAAGTTATGCCTCCTTTGCGGCGGTGCCGCGGCGCGCTTCCAATGCGCGTCTTGCCTCTTCCGCCTGCCGTTTGCTCCGTGCATTCCCCGTCACGCTGTCCATCACCTTGGTGAAGAGGGCAATGGAGAGGCCGAAGATGATGAAGGAGCCCGCAGGCTGCGCAAAGAGAGCGATGCTGAAATCCCAAAGCTTTGCCCCGAAGAGGGAGCCCGAGCCCAAGACCTCGCACACGATGCCCATGCAGGTGAGCGCCAAGGTAAACCCGATGCCGTTTGCAAGGCCGTCCATGGCTGCTTCGGGCACGGTGTGTTTGTTGGCAAACGCCTCCGCGCGCCCCAGAATGATGCAGTTGACGACGATGAGCGCCAAGAACCCGCCGAGCGCGCTGTAAATATCGGGCAGGAACTTTTCGAGCACCATGCGAAGGAGGGTGACGAGCGTTGCGATGAGCACGATATAGCAGGGGATGCGCACCTCGTTAGGGATGACTTTGCGCATCGCCGAAATGAGCACATTGCTGAGTGTCAGGATGACGATGATGCAAAGGCCCATCGACATTGCGGACATCGCAGAAGAGATGAGGCCGAGCGTCGGGCAGGTGCCGAGCACGAGCACAAAGGTGGGGTTGGAAAAGATAACGCCGTCTAAAAAGATCTTTTTATACTTATTCATGTTCCGCCTCCCCGCTCTCTTCGAGCGCATTGCCGACATAATCGAGCGCGCCGTTCACGGCATTTCGGATGGCGGTCGATGAGTAGCTCGCACCGCTCGAGACCATCCCGTCGGGATAAGCTTCGCCCGTGAAATTTTCCGAGAACCCGTTCAAGAAATCTTGCGTGATCCTGCCGATATACGATTGCCCCTCGTTGGAGGAAATGGAGACGGCGCCCACGCCCGCAACGGCATTTTCCTGCGTCTCGATGACCACCCAGCAGGTCACGGTACCGCCGTTGTAGCCGTCGAGCCCCTTGACCTGGATGAGCCAGTCGCCCGCATGATTGTCGCTCGTGACGGTACGGGCGGCGAGGATGACGGCGCGGCCGACCTGTTCACCGTTCCCCAAAGCATCCGCCCCGGGAGCAAGCTCCGTCGTCACGCTCTCGCCGTCATACAGTTCGGAGAGTGCGCGGTTGAGCCGTTCGTCGTCCGACACATAAAAGAGCGCATTGCAGATGGTGAGGAAGACGGAGCAGAGAAGGACGATGGACAACAGCACGACGATGCACTTGAAAGCTGTGCTCTGAAAGAAGGACTTCGCGCTCATCAGACCGCCTCCTTTGCCTTCTTCTCCCGCTTGTAACCGAAGGGCTTGCGCACGATGTAGGTATCGATGAGGGGAGTCACAAGGTTCATGAGAAGGATGGTGAAGGACATGATCTCGATGTGGGTAAAGTGCCTCAAAATCGCGGTGAGAAGCGCCAGCGCCACATAATAGACGAGCTGTCCGTATGTTCCCTTGGGGGAGGTGACGTAGTCCGTCGCCATGAACACCGCGCCGAACACGAGCCCGCCCGAAAGGCAGTAATCGGGGAAGAGCGCGATGTCGAACGTGCCCCCCGTTGCCGCAAGACACACCGAAACAAAGCCCGAAAGCGCAATGCAAAGGAGGGGCTGCCACCACTTGATGACCTTGCGGACGACGAGATAGAGGTAGCCCGCAAAGATCGCCGCCTTGCACGTTTCGCCGATGGCTGCCGTTGCAACGCCGTTGCCGAGCAAGAGCTGCAAAAGCGAAAGCTCGACGGTCTCCTGATAGGAGGCGCCCCCCGAAAGCGCTCCTTCCGAAAGAAGGGTGCCCGAAAGATAGGTGGAGCTTGTCGTCAGCGTGCCGTCGACAAGCAGAACGCCCACCGAGAGCGAAAAGCTGATAAAGAGGAAGACGCGCCCCGCCGCCGCAGGGTTGACGAGGTTTTTGCCCGTGCCGCCGAAGAGCATCTTCACGAGCGCGATCGCAAACACCGAGCCGAGCAGTGCTTCATACCACTCGGTGTTGGCGGGCAGAATGAGCGCTAAGATGAGCCCCGTGACGACGGAAGTGCAGTCGAACTGCAACGCCCAGCTCTTTACGACTTCTCCCGCCCGGCTGCATTTCTTTGCAAATCCGCCCTTTGCGATGAAATAATAGACAAACTCCGTTGCAACAGCACCCACGACGCACACGAGGAGCAGCATGAGGGCATAGAGGTGAAAATAGACGCACGCCATCACCGCCGAAGGCAGAAGCGCGATCGCGACGTCGAGCATGATGCCGCGCGTCGTGCGCCTCCCGCGGATGTGGGGAGGAACGGAGACGGCGACCTGAGTAGTTTGTTCCGCTTGCTTTGTCATTTCTTCCTCATCTCCTGTTTGGTCTTGCGGATGCTCTGGATGAGCGGACGGCGGGCGGGGCACACATAGGCACAGACGCCGCATTCGATGCAGTGGAGCGCACCGCCCTGCTTTGCCGCCGCCTCATAATCTCCCGCTTCGGCATAAAAGTCCGTCTGCATGGGCATGAGGTGCATGGGGCAGGCATCCGCGCATTTTCCGCAGCTCAGACAAGGCGAAGGCTCCGAAAGAGAAGCTTCCTTCGCATCGAGCAGCAGCACGCCCGAAGTTGTCTTGTGCGTATAGAAGTCATAAGAAGGGAGCGCGATACCCGTCATGGGCCCGCCCTGGACGATTTTGGAAGGAGAGGTCTTCTCGCCGCCCGCAAACGAGACGAGCGCGGAAAGCGGCGTCCCCACAGGCGCCCAGACGTTCTTGGGCTCGTTGACCGCTCCGCCCGATACGGTGACGGCGCGCTCATAGAGCGGCTTGCCCTGCTCGACTGCTTCGCACACCGCAAAGGCAGTTGCGACGTTCTGCACGACGACGCCCGCATCGGCGGGAAGCTTCCCGGGGCGTATCTTCCGTCCTGTTGCGGAATAGACGAGCTGTTTCTCGCCGCCCATCGGGTACTGCTTCCGAAGACGAACGACGGCAATGTCGGGATAGCGTTCGAATGCAGAAATGCAGTCGGGCTTGTTATCTTCGATGCCGATGATGATGCGCTTGCAGTCGAGCGCCTGCTTCAAATAGCGCGCGCCGCGGGCGATCTCGTCGGTAAATTCGAGCATGAGCCTGTGATCGCAGGTGAGGTAGGGCTCGCACTCCGCGCCGTTTAAGATGAGGGTATCGACGGGGCAGGGCGGCGAGAGCTTGACCGCAGTCGGGAATCCCGCGCCGCCTAAACCTACGATGCCGCACTCTTTCACGCGGGCCCTGATCTCTTCGGGCGTGGGGTCGGTGAGGGCGGAAAAACGGAACTCTTCACCGCTTTGGTCGGCTTTGATGACGAGGAACGTCTCTTCACCGCCGCCCTGCGCCGTCATCGTGCGGATATCGATGACCTCGCCCGAAATGCTCGCAAAGACGTCGGAAGAGATCGCCCCGTCCGCTTTTGCGATGCACTCGCCGCGTTTTACCTTTGCGCCCTTCTCGACGCACGGAAGGGCGGGCCGCCCCAACGACTGCGATAGGGAAATAAAGACTTCCTCGGGCGGGGGGAGCTGTTCGAGGGCTCTGCCGCTCGAAAGTTGTTTCCTGCCGTGCGGGTGGATGCCCGCAAACAGGCGTTTGCCTTGGATCGCTTTCAAGAAATACCTCCTGGTAGATCGGATCGTTGTGGTTCGGATCGTTTATGATCGGGATAAAAGATACGTTCGGGGATGCGCCTTAAAAGAAGCAGCCCGACCGCCGCGACGGCAGCGCCCGAAAGCACGCCGACGAGGGCAAAGTAGGGGAGAAGGGAGAAATTCGCAAGAGTAGAAGTCTCCCACACAAACACGGCGACCTGCACGATGTTGTGAATGACCGCCGCCGCGATATTGACTGCAAGATAGCTCACACGCGGCACGGCAAAGGAAATAAGCAAGATAGAGACAAGCAGCGCCGCGCCGCCGCCTGAGAGCGAAAAGAGGAGCGAAGAAGCGTTCCCCGCAAGAAGAGCGCCGAGGAGAGTCCTTGCAAGCAGGATGAGAAGGGCATCGAGCGGGCCGTAAACGACGAGCGCGAGCATGGAAAAGAGATTGGAAAGCCCGAGCTTAGCCCCCGGGATGCCGAAGAGGGGCGGGAATGCCGATTCGATGGTATGGACGGCAAGTGAGAGCGCCGCAAGTACGCCAAGAATGGCGAGCCGCCTGCCCGTGAATGGTCGTTTGGACAGCATAGACACATTATACACGAAAATCATCAAGTAGTAAATAATCTGGGCGAATAATTTTCACATTTGCGCGAATATTTTTCTTTTGCAGCACAAATCACGCCCGATCGTATATTTTCGGGCTCGCAAGCGCAAAGTAACGGCAATGAAGTCGCAGACGATCACATTCAGATCATGTCCGAAGATCATCGCCGTAAGCTCCGTTGCGGGCTCAAAGGAGAGCGAAGGCATCCTCGGGAAATATGCGGACACCGTGCTCACGGACGATATGTTCGGGGAAGAGACCTACGAAAGAGCAGAGCGGAAGATGCTTACGCACGTCATTGACGGTGCCATCAGAAAGGGCGGGCTGAAAAGAGAGGACGTGGGGCTGCTCGTCTCGGGCGATCTTCTCAATCAGATCATTTCGGCAAGTTTTGCGGCGCGGGAGTTCGACATCCCGTTTTTGGGCGTGTACGGCGCCTGTTCGACGATGGCGGAAAGCCTGTGCCTTGCCGCCTGCTTTTTGGACGGAGGATATTTTTCCCGTGCCGTAGCTGCGACGGGAAGCCACTTTGCATCTGCCGAACGGCAATACCGCTATCCTCTGGAACTCGGCTGCATCCGCCCGCCGCAGGCGCAATGGACGGTGACGGGCGCGGGCGCCGCTTTGCTTGCAAGTGAGGGAGACGGCATTGCCGTGACGGGCGCGACGCTCGGAAAGGTGGTCGACTTCGGCGTGACGGACGTCAACAACATGGGGGCAGCGATGGCGCCCGCCGCGGCCGATACCATCCTTGCCCACTTTCAAGAGAGCGGCAAGGCGCCCGAAGACTATGATCTCATCGTCACGGGAGATCTGGGCGCGCTCGGCAGCCGCATCTTAAAAGATCTGACCCGCGAAAAGGGGGTAGACCTCTCCTCCAATCATGTGGACTGCGGTGAGATCGTCTATCACGTCATCGAAGACGAATACCAGGGCGGCAGCGGAGCGGGCTGTTCGGCGCTCGTGCTCTGTTCCTATCTCTTCGAAAAGATGCGTATGAGGCAGCTCAAGCGCGTTCTCTTTGTGGCGACGGGAGCCCTCCTTTCCACCGTCTCTTCGGGGCAGGGAGAGAGCATCCCCTGCATCGCCCATGCCGTCACGCTCGAAGCGTAACTTGCCGTCAAATCAACAAGCGGGCGGAAATTTCCGCCTGCACAAGGAGATCGACATATGGAATACATCGAAATTGTTCTTATGTTTCTGAAAGCCTTCGCGGTGGGCGGGCTCATTTGCACGGCGGCGCAGGTCGTCATCAATCTCACCGACCTCACCTCGGGCAAGATCTTAGTCCTCTTTATGCTCATCGGCATCGGGCTCACCGCGCTGGGGCTTTATCAGCCGCTCGTCGAATTTGCAGGCGCAGGGGCGACGGTGCCCATCTGCGGATTTGGCTATCTGCTCGCAAACGGCGCGATGAAGGGCGCCGAACAAGGGCTGTTTACGGCGCTGACAGGCTCGCTCGCGGCGGCAAGCGCAGGCGTGACTGCCGCTATCGTCTTTTCCTTTCTCATGTCGGTCATCTTCAAATCGCACACCAAACACAACTGAACTTGACAAATGCCCCCGCTCTGTGATAGGATAGAGAAAAGGGGGCTTATTTTATGGACATCAAATATTTCGACGAAGTTGCACGGCTCACGGGCGTTCTGGGGCTCAAAGTCTCACAAGGGGGAAAAGAACTCATCCATGCGACCTGGGACGAGGAAGTGCGGCGCAACGTCTATTCCGCGTCCAAGAGTTTTGTCGCCTGCGCCGTGGGGCTTGCGCAGAGCGAGGGGCTTTTGTCCATCGACGAGCCGCTCACCGAAGCGTTTTCGGAAAGCCTGCCGCCCAAGATCAGCGAAAATCTGAAAAAGGCGAAGGTGAGAGACCTTCTCACCATGTGTCTCGGGCAGGAGAAGGCAGAACTCATGGGGCCTTACCGCCCGCTCTATGAAGAGGACGATTGGGTGAAGCTGGCGCTTTCTATCCCGTTCGTGCATGAGCCGGGGAGCACCTTCGTTTACAGCAACGCAGGGCCGTACCTTGCGGGGATGCTCGTGCAAAGGCGCGCGGGGTGCGATCTTGTGGAATACCTGACGCCCCGCCTGTTTGCCCCGCTCAGCATCAAACGCCCGACCTGGGAAGTCGATCCCTTGGGCAATACGTTCGGCTCGAGCGGGCTCATGCTCACCCTCTCCGAACTGCACCGCTTCGGTGTTTTACTGCTGCAAAAGGGGAAGTGGGAGGGAAAACAGCTCATCGACGAGGGCTGGCTCCATGAGTGCACCCGCCCGCAGTCGGCGGCTCCTTACGGGTATTTTTTCTGGATGGGGGAGAAGAACTCCTTCCGCGCAGACGGCAAGAACGGGCAGCTTTCCATCGTCTTCCCCGAAAAGGATGCCGTTGTCACCGTCGTTTCCGAAAGCAGACACACGCCGCTCATCTTCCGCGCCATTTACGATACGCTTTGGCCGCAGCTCTGAGCTTTTCAAAACGAGACGCCCGTCCGATAGGACGGGCTCTTTTCCTTTTCTCAAGAAACGGAATGATTTTTACGGTACTTATGCGGGGTCTCGCCGTAAAGTTCCTGAAAGGCGCGGTAGAAGTGGCTCGTGTTCTCGTAGCCCACGGCGCGAATGACCTCTTCGACGGGGAGACGGCTGGTACGCAGGAGCTCTTCCGCAGCCTTCAAGCGGTACTCCTGCAGCAGAAGGCGGAAGGGTTTTCCGAAGATCTCGCGGATGCGCCTGGAAAGATAGGCCTCCGTATAGCCGAGAGATAAGGAAAGCCCCGAAAGCGTCGCATCGGGATAGGAACGCTCCAAAATTCCCGCAACTGCACGGCGGAGCTTTAACTCGGGGGATGAAACGCGCAGCGTATTGGCAAGCGTTTCGCTGTAATAGGCAAGATAGGAAAAGAGCAGTTCAACGATCCCGACATACACCTCCTGCGTCCCGTTGACGACCGCAAAGATCAGATTGTCCATCAGGTTGCGGATGGGGAAATTGTTCTGCGTGCGGAAAAAGAGATATTCCGCTTCGCCGTTCTCCTCAAAATTACCCGACAGGAATCCGCTCATCACGGGGTTGTTGCTCACGCGGCGGAAGATGACGCGCAGAAGGGCATCCGAGACGATGAAATTGATGCCGATATCCTCCTGACCCGCCCGTTTGATGGAATGGCGGGCATGGCGATTGAGAAAAATAATATCGCCGCGCTCCAACGTCACCGACTCTTTCCCGATGACGTGCGAAATGCGCCCCGCATAGACGTACATGAATTCGAGATAATCATGTCCGTGTTCGGGGAAATCGACAAAGCGGGTATGCAGACGAAGGTCGAGCTCCTTCCCCTCCAGAAGTTTCGCGCTGTTGACGATGAAGCGATCGGATGAAGTGTAATCGCCCCGCTGCAGCGCTCTCCCGTGCAGGATCGCCTGTTCCTCCGCGGTGAGACGCGTGAGTTTTTCGATGATGGCGCTATTCATGTGCATATTTTAACACATTTTTACGATCATGTCAAGTGGGGGCGGTAAATATGAAAAATAGCGTCCTTGTTGTATCTCTTTTTTATGCTATAATGGTGTCAAAAGATAAGGGAGAAGCAAAATATGAAATATTATCTTGCAGTTGATATCGGCGCTTCGAGCGGCAGACACATCGTCGGCCACGAAGAAGGCGGCAAGCTCGTAACGGAGGAAGTCTACCGCTTCCCCAACGGCGTGAAGGAAGAGAGGGGGCATCTCGTGTGGGATATCGACGCGCTCTTTTCCCACGTCAAAGCGGGCATCAGGGCGGCGTTTGAGAAGCATCCTCAAATTGAAAGCCTTGCGATCGACACCTGGGCGGTCGACTATGTGCTCTTCAAAGGAGAAGAGGAAGTGCGCCCCTGCTACGCCTACCGCGACGGCAGGACCAAGCAAGCCGTCGAGGAAGTCCATAGAAAAGCACCCTTCGAAAAGCTGTATGAACGGACGGGTATCCAGTTCCAGCCCTTTAATACCGTCTATCAGTTTACGGACGATCTCATGCAGGGAAGGCTCGACGGCGTCACCGGATTTTTGATGATCCCCGAATATCTTTCCTACAAGCTGACGGGCGTCGGCGCACACGAATATACCAACGCGACGACGACGGGGCTCGTCAATGCAAAGACGGGCGAATATGATAAGGAGCTCATCAAAGAGCTCGGACTTCCCGAAGCTTTGTTCGGCGCGATCGTGCAGCCCGGATACGAACTCGGCGGACTGCTTCCCGATATCCAAAGCGAAGTGGGGGGGAACACCAAAGTCATCCTCTGCGCCTCGCACGATACGGCAAGCGCCGTCGAGGGCATCCCCATGCAGGAGGGCGCCTATCTTTCAAGCGGCACCTGGTCGCTGCTCGGCATCCGTTCCAAAGCGCCCATCTGCACGCCCGAAGCCTGCAAGGCAAACTTTACGAACGAGGGCGGCGTCGGCTATATCCGTTTCCTCAAGAACATCATGGGGATGTGGGTCATCAACCGCTTAAAGGCGGAGCTCTGCCCCGAAAAGACCTTCGATGAAGCCATGTATGCAGGCAAAGCGAGCAGCTTTGACGGGCTTGTAGACGTCAACGACGAGCGGTTCCTTGCACCCGAGAGCATGAAGGCGGCATTCGACAGCGCGTTCCCCGAAGGAGAGGGCCCCAAAGAGTTCGGCGATTACTTCCGCTGCGCGCACAGGAGCCTCGCACTCGGTTACAAGAAGGCGCTCGAGCAGCTTGCGGGGTGCACGGGAAAGCCCGTCAAGACGCTGTACATCGTGGGCGGGGGCGCCAAGAATGTTTGGCTGAATGAACTCACGCAGGAAGTGTGCGGCGTGGATGTCAGACCCATCCCCGTCGAAGCGACCGCCCTCGGTAATCTGAAAATTCAAATGAAATAAACCCGACATGGGTTCAAAATCATATTTTATTGGAGGAAAATCAATGAGCTATCAGGAAGCAAAACAAGCCTATGCCGTCTTCGGCGTAGACACGGATGCGGCGATCGCGGCACTCAAAAACGTGCCCATCTCCGTCCACTGCTGGCAGGGCGACGACGTCCTCGGGTTCGAAGGCGCAGAGAGCCTGACGGGCGGCATCCAGACGACGGGCAACTATCCCGGCCGCGCAAGGACGCCCGAAGAACTCCTCAAGGACTATGCGTTCGCGCTCTCCTTGATGCCCGGCAAGAAGCGCATCAACGTACACGCGAGCTACGCTTTCCTCGGCGAGGACAAGGGCAAAGTGGACCGCGACAAGTACGAGCCCAAGCACTTCGCCCCGTGGGTGAAGTTCGCAAAGGACAACGGCTATGACGGCATCGACTTCAACCCGACCTTCTTCGCACACCCCAAAATGAAGGACGGGCTCACGCTCTCCTCGCCCGACGAAGAGACGAGAAAGTTTTGGGTAGAGCACGGCAAGCGCTGCATGGAGATCGCAGCGTACCTCGGCAAAGAGATGGGCAGCCCCTGCCTTGTCAACATCTGGATCCCCGACGGCTATAAGGACGTTCCCGCAGACCGCCTCGGCCCCCGCAAGAGATACGCGCAGTCGCTCGACGAGATGCTCGAAGGCTACGACAAAGAGTGGGTCATCCCCGCCATCGAGAGCAAGGTGTTCGGCATCGGCGTCGAGAGCTACACGGTGGGCAGCAACGAGTTCTGCCAGAACTACGCGGCAACGCGCGGCATCTGCTCGCTCCTCGACAACGGTCACTATCATCCCACCGAAGTCGTCTCCGACAAGATCCCCTCGATGCTCACCTTCTACGATAAGGTGGCGCTGCACGTCTCCCGCCCCGTCCGCTGGGATTCCGACCACGTCGTCATCTTCGAGGACGAGCTCAAAGAGATCATGAAGGAAGTCGTGAGAAACGACGCGCTCGATAAAGTCAAGATCGCGCTCGACTACTTCGACGCTTCCATCAACCGCGTCTTTGCCTGGGTGACGGGCGAGCGTTCCGTTGAGAAGGCGCTTCTCTATGCGCTGCTCCTTCCCAATACCGCCATGAAGGAAGCGCAGGAGAAAGGGGAGTTTACCAAGCTCATGTATCTCCAGGAGCGCGTGAAGATGCTGCCCTTCGGCGATGTGTGGGCAGAGTACCTCAAAGAGTGCGGCCTCGACGACAACTATTTTGAGACCGTCTCAGAATACGAAAAAAACATTCTGGAGGAAAGAAAATGAAGGATATCATGACTGCACCCTTCGTGCGCGAAATGTGTGAAACGACCGCCAATATGTACCGCCTCGGCTGGGACGAAAGAAACGGCGGCAATATCAGCTATCTTCTGAAGCAAGAGGAAGTCGCGGAATATCTCGACCTTTCCAAGGTGGAGCGCGTCATCCCGCTCATGGGCGTCAACGAAGTGGACTTCGACGCTTCCCCGCTCGAAGGCAAGATCTTCATCGTTACGGGCACGGGCAAGTACTTCAAGAATGTGGAAAAGGATCCCGAGACCAACCTCGGCATCGTCCGCATCGGCAAGGGCGGCAAGAACGTCGAGCTTTTGTGGGGCTTCAAAGACGGCGGCAGGCCTACCTCCGAATTCCCCGCACACATGATGAGCCACATCGCGCGCCTTTCGGTCGATCCCGAAAACCGCGTCGTCATGCACTCGCATCCCACGAACACGCTTGCGATGAACTATGTGCATGAACTCGACGAAAAGAAGTTCACGCACTCCCTTTGGGAGATGTGTACGGAGTGCATCGTCGTCTTCCCCGAAGGCGTGGGCGTCCTTCCCTGGATGCTCTGCGGCACGGCAGAGATCGGCAAGGCGACCGCCGAGAAGATGAAGAGCTTCCGCCTCGTCGTCTGGGCGATGCACGGCATCTACGGCGCAGGCAAGACGCTCGACGAGACGTTCGGCCTCATCGAGACTGTGGAAAAAGCTGCGCAGATCTATATGCTCACGGCACATCTTCCCCGCGTCAACACCATCAAGGATGAGGATATGGTCAAGCTCGTCGATCTTTTCGGCATCGACTACCGCAAAGATTTCCTCGACCTTTGACAAAATCGCACAAATGTGCTAAACTAAAAGAAATTATTGATAAGGAGATCAGTTCATTATGGCAAACCGTTTTGTACTCAATGAAACGAGCTATCACGGCAAGGGCGCGATCCAGGAAATTGCGACCGAAGTCAAGGGCAGGGGCTTTCAGAAATGCTTCGTCTGCTCCGACCCCGATCTTTTGAAGTTCGGCGTCACCAAGAAGGTGACCGACGTCCTCGAAAGCGCGGGCATCCCTTACGAGATCTATTCAGAGATCAAGGCGAACCCCACGATCGAGAACGTGCAGACGGGCGTCGCGGCGTTCAAGAAGAGCGGTGCAGACTGCATCGTCGCCATCGGCGGCGGTTCCTCGATGGATACCGCAAAGGCGATCGGCATCATCATTGCCAACCCCGAATTCGCCGATGTCCGCTCGCTCGAGGGCGTCGCTCCCACCAAGAATAAGTGCGTGCCCATCATCGCCGTTCCCACGACGGCAGGCACCGCGGCGGAAGTCACCATCAACTATGTCATCACGGATGCAGAGAAGAACCGCAAGATGGTGTGCGTCGACGTGCACGACATCCCCGTCGTCGCCGTCGTCGATCCCGACATGATGAGCTCCATGCCCAAGGGCCTCACGGCTGCGACCGGTATGGACGCGCTCACCCACGCCATCGAGGGCTACATCACAAAGGGCGCTTGGGAGATGAGCGATATGTTCCACTTAAAGGCCATTGAGATCATCTCGAAGAACCTGCGCGGCGCCGTCGCCAACACCCCCGAAGGCAGAGAGGGCATGGCGCTCGGTCAGTATATCGCGGGCATGGGCTTCTCCAACGTCGGCCTCGGCATCGTCCACTCCATGGCACACCCTCTTGGTGCGCTTTACGATACCCCTCACGGCGTTGCAAACGCCATCCTGCTTCCCACCGTCATGGAATACAATGCGGAAGCTACGGGCGAGAAGTACCGCGACATCGCTAAGGCGATGGGCGTGGAAGGCGTCGATGCGATGAGCCTCGAAGATGCAAGAAAGGCAGCCGTCGCGGCCGTCAAGCAGCTTTCCGAAGATGTCGGCATCCCGAAGGATCTCAAGAACATCGTCAAGGAAGAGGACCTCGACTTCCTCGCTCAGTCGGCAATGGACGACGCCTGCCGTCCCGGCAACCCCAAGGATCCCACCAAGGAGGACATCATCGCCCTCTACAAGGCGCTCCTCTAAAAAACGCTTCTCTCCGATATATCATCGATCGGGAGATATTGCAAAACCGCTGCCGCGCAGTTGCGCGGCAGCGGTTTTGCTTCCATATGAACTCAATTGCTACACCGAGGCAGAATCACGGCCGCGCCACGGGCGGTCGTCGTCATCATCGTCATCATCGTCATCATGATCGTCGTCGTAGCGGTCATGATCGGAAGAACTGCCGTCCTCAAAGACGTAGTGATAGCCGCCTTCGCGGATATAGACGGTAAAGCGGACATCTTCGCCCGAGAGCTTTCCTTCGGCAAGGAGCACCATCTCGCCGCCGCGGCGCGCACTCTCAAAGACGAGCTCGTCGCGCACGTTTTCCTGCTCGATGGTAAGTTTGAGTTCGAGCTCGCCCTCCTCCGCCTCATATTCGACGGTGGTGCGCTCGACGCGCTTTCCATTTTCATAGCGAGAATAGACGTATTCGCGTTCGACTTCCTGATCGCCTTCCTCGTTTTCCGATTCATACTCCTGCGTCACTTCGATATACGAATTTTTCGCATCATCGAGATAGGCGCGAAAGAAGAGCTCGCCTTCCGTTTCGTCTTCCTCGCTCTCCGTCTCGTAATTTCCGCTGACGGGATAAGTCTTACCTTCGGCAACGAGCACGCCTTCGATCGCATATTCTTCCTCCGTCTCGTCTTCCTCCTGTTCGGAACTTAAAAAGTGCTTGTTGTAGTAGAGGGTGTAGTACGCGGCGTTGCCTAAAAGGTCGGTATAGCCGATCTTCATGCCGTACTCAAAGCCGTATGCGCCTTCTGCGGCGGTCGTCTCGATCGCGTCTTCGCTCAGAAGCCCCTCAACGAGCGCCATATAGCGGTTGACCGTCTCGATATGCTTCTCTTCCTGCGCCGCACCGTCCTTCATCGCGCGGACAGGGGATGTATCGCTCTCGGACGCAAGAAGGGAACCCACGGAAGCCGCACCGTACGCATAGAAGGAGTCCGCATTCGTGATGTCCGCAAACTTATTGCCGCCCGGAAGCACGGTCGGCGAACTGCCGGGAAGGGCGAGGGGGAGCACGATCGCAAGCACGAGCAGGATGACGGCAAATGCGACGAGCGGAAACATCACCTTGCGCTTGCTCTTCACTTGTTCGCTCCCGCCGTCCGCACGAGCGAGCACGGGCGCTTCTTCCGCCGCCCGATAGCCGAGCTCCTTCTTGATGCTCTCTTTCAGTTTTTCGTCCGGGAGGACGTCTTTTGCCTGCGCTTTGAGCATTTTCCTGATGTCTTTCATGCGTTGTCCTCCTCCAAATGTGTTTTTAGCTTTTTGAGCGCTTCGTTGTTGCGCCAGGTCACCGTTCCGATGGGGATGCCCAGCATCTTGGAAACTTCCCGCCGCTTGTAGCCCGCCACCTGACAGAGCATGACGATCTCATACTCCTCGGGCGACAGGATACGGGCGGCAAGGTCGAAAAGATAGGGGATCTCCGCCTCACGCGTGCCGAATTTATAGGCGTCCGCTTCAAAGTCGGTGGAAACTTCCCGCTTGGCTTTCTTGAGGTGGTTGAGCGCGAGCGAGCGGGCGATCGTACACAGCCATGCCGTGAAGTTAGTGCCCGAGCGGTACTGAGAAAGCGAACGCATGGCACGAAGATAGGTCTCCTGCAAGATGTCTTCGGCGTGCATCCTGTCGTGCACGAGGTACAGGATAGTAAAATACGCGGCGCGGTTGGTGCGCTCGTAGATGAGGTCGAACGCACGTGTGTTGCCCTGACGCAGCGCCTCGACGTTTTTCTCCAAATGTTCGTCTTTCATCTCTCTTCCATACTATAAACAATCAAAGCCTTCCCGATTGTTGGAAAAGCAGCAAAAAAAATCTTTTCTTTCTCCATTTTAACAAGAGTTTTGCCCTTCGTCAAGAGCGGAAAAATTTTTTTTGATTTTTTTCTCTTTTTCCCAACAAACGGGGCGGGGCGGATTGTTATATAGGTGCAAAGGGAAAAACTTCCGGAACATCCCCCAAATTTCATTTTCAAGGAGATAAGACCATGAAAAAGACGATCACCCTCATTTTAGCAGCTTCTGCACTCACCCTTGCACTCGGGGCGACCGCCTGCAATACGGGCGGCATTTCGTTCGGCGGCACGAGCGATACCCCCGCTTCGAGCGAATCGGTCTACGGCGTGAGCGCCGCAACGGCCGGGATGCTCATCCAATCGATGAAGGCCGAGGTATCCGATTCCTCTCAGACGCCCGAAAATGCGCCTCAGACGCCCGAAACGACGATCCCGGATCCTTCTCAGGAAACCACCGAAACGCAGCCTGCGGAGCCCGCAGCGCCCGATACATCGGCCTCTGCGTTCGCCGAACTCGACGGCTACATGGGACTTGTCGACAGTTTCTTAAACGGCAGCGGATATTCCGTTGAGGTCACAACTTCCGACCGTGCGGAATACGACGAGATGATGAAGATCTCTTACAGCGGCCTCAACGGCAGCACCAAGTACGAGATACACTACAATAAGATGCTCATCCCCGATTTTGACGATGACGATCGTTGGGAGGACGAAGAGGAAGAAGAATACGCCCTGGAAGGCATCCTCGTCGTCGACGGAACGGAATACCCCGTTCAGGGCGTGCGCGAGATCGAACGCGAACGCAATGAATACGAGAGCGAGACGGAGTTCCGTGTGACGCTCGAAAACGGGCGCTCCGTGTGGGTAGAACAGAGCGAGAGCTCCGAAAAGGACGAACACGAACTCGAATACAGCTATCTCATCCGTGAAAACGGCAGCGTGGTGGAAAGAAGTTCCTTCTCCTTTGAGGAAGAGAACGGGGAGACCGAACTTGAAATGATCACCGAAAAGAACGGCAAGCGCGAGATGTTCTCCTTCGAAAAGGAGACCTATCGCGGAAGAGAGTATATCTTCCTTCGCGTCGGCAGCGGAAGGGAGACGAAGCGCTATCTGGTCGTCTCGGACGGCAACGGCGGATACACTTATGAAGAAGTAAGAAGATAACAACATGAAAGGCGGCCCCAAGAGGCCGTCTTTTTTTGACAACTTTTCCTCTTCCTCTTTACAATTGAAAGAAAATGGGGTATAATCGACAAAAAGGAGGTGCGACGTGGCGATCAAACGGACGAGAGAATCGGAAGAAATGTATCTGGAGACTATCCTGCTTTTGCATCGGGAGCACGCCAACGTGCGTGCCGTAGACGTCGGGGAAGAGCTCGGCTATGCAAAGTCCAGCGTCTCGCGCGGGGTCAACCTGCTCAAAGACAAGGGATATATCGAGATCGATCCTGCAACGGGGAACATCACCTTCACGGAAACGGGCAAAAAAAAGGCGGAGGGCATCTATGATCGCCACCGCGTCCTCACGGCCGCTCTCATCAAAATGGGGGCCGAGGAACACGTTGCCGAAGAAAACGCCTGCCGCATCGAGCACGTCGTTTCGGAAGAAATGATGGAAGTATTCAAAAAGTTTATCGAAGTCTGACGGACGAGAGCGCTTTGCGCTCTCTTGTCCTATTGACACGAAAAGCAAGATCACAGGAAGTAACGATGATAAAAGAGGAACTCAAGCCCAATGAGCTCAAACGGCTCGATGAAGAGATCGCCGATGCCGTACGGCGCATCAAAGAAGGTACTCCCAAACAATATATCCCCGAAGAGGCACCCGCCGTACTTTTGACGGAGGCGCTCCTCAGAAAAGCCGCCCTCATCGGGGCAAGCGATATCCATCTTACCCCGACGGAGGAAGATGTCCGCGTGCGCTTCCGCCACGACGGAGAACTCGAAGAGGTGCTCCGCATTCCGAGATCGGGCTACCGCGCCCTCTGTACGCGCTTGAAAGTCCTTGCCGACATGAACGCCGCACAAAGCCGTCTGCCGCAGAACGGGAGCCTGAGCTTTTCCTATTACGGGGAAGAGTACGACGTGCGCCTGTCCTCTTTTCCGACGGTCTTGGGTGAGAACTTTGTTTTGAGGTCGCTCCTTCGCTCCTGTCCCTATTCCCGCGAACAGCTCGGCTTTCTTCCCGAAGAGGAAAGCGCCGTCAGGCGGATGCTCTCGCGGCCGGGGCTCGTACTGATCACGGGCCCGACGGGCAGCGGGAAATCAACGACGCTTGCCTGTTTTCTGAAAGAGCTCTCCTCAAAGTCGCAAAATATCGTCACCGTCGAAGATCCCGTCGAATACAGGATCGAGGGCGTCGAACAGCTCTCCCTGTTCTCATGCAGAGCCCTGACGTTGGAAAATGCTCTGAAAGACGTCCTGCGGCAGGATCCCGATATCATCATGACGGGGGAGATCCGCGACGAAGAGACAGCCGGACTGACGGTACGCATGGCATTAACGGGAAAGCTCGTGCTCACGACGCTGCACACCGCAGGCGCCGTCGGCGCCGTTCAGCGGATGCGCGACCTCGGCATCAAAGACGCATTCCTTGCCGATGCGCTCTCAGGCATCATTTCTCAGCGGCTCGTAAAACGGCTTTGCCCGTACTGCCGCACCTCTTTTTTGACGACTCCCGAGGAACAAGTTCTGCTCGGCGTTCCGAAAGGGACGATGCGATCGCGCGCAGCTTCCTGTGAAAAATGCAGCGGAAGAGGAACGGCTGGCCGCTTTGCAGTACACGAGGTGCTGGAAGTGACGGACTCGTTCCGAGAGGGGATCCGTACGGGGCGCAGCACTTCGGAGCTTTCCGCCATCGCCTTCGCGGAAGGGATGAAACCAATGCGTGAAAGGGCGCGCGGTCTCCTCCTCAAAGGGGAGATCGATATAGAAGGCTACTGCTCGATCTGCGGCATTCCCGTGCCGCAGAAAGAAGAATGACGGCGCATAGAGCGCCGCCGTTTCAGCTTCTGAGTTCCTCTCGGAACTGTGTCAAGATCCTGCTCTCGATGCGGGATATCTGCACCTGCGACACCCCGATGAGCCGCGCAACTTCGCTCTGCGTCATATCGCGGAAATACCGCAAAAACACAATCTTCTTCTCCCGCTCGGGAAGTTTTTCGATCGCCTGCTTCAAGAGCAATCTGTCAAACATTTCTTCGGGGGAATCGGAGGAGATCAGACGTTCGGCAATGGGCTGCAGATTACCGTCTTTGTGCGGGGTTTCCTCATAGATGGAAAGAGGCATATGGGAAGAACCGAGCGCGAATACGATCTCGCTCTCTTCCATCGAAAGATCGGCTGCGATCTCCTTGATGGCAGGCTGCGTTCCGTGCTCCTGCGTATATCGCTCGATATAAGCGTTGATCTCGCGGCAGGTCTTTTTAAGCGCACGCGAAACTTTCACGCTTCCGTCGTCACGCAAAAACCGTTTGATCTCCCCCGCGATCATGGGGACGGCATATGTCGAAAACCGCACGCCGAAACTCTCGTCAAAGCCCGAGATCGCCTTCAGCATCCCCATACAGGCAAGTTCGAACAGATCGTCATACTCCACGCCCTTATTGAGATATCGGCGGATAATGCTCTTTAAGAGAGGGGTATTGTGTGTGAGCAGCTCCTCCTTTGCCGACGCGTCTCCCTCTTTGGCGGCGCGGACGAGCCGCAGCGTCTCCTTCTCATCGAGCATCTGCTTCCGCCGTCACGCCGAAGCGTTTCGTCATCTCCACCCGCGTGCCTTTGCCCGGCTCGGACGTAACATGAAATTCATTCATAAATGTCTGCATGATGGTAAACCCCATACCCGAACGCTCCTCCCCGGGACAAGTCGTGTAAAACGGCGTGAGGGCTCGCGCGATGTCCTCAATGCCTTTTCCGCTGTCCGAGACGATGATATGTAACTTATCCCCGCTCGTTTCGCAGGAAATGGTGATCCAGTTCTCTTCCTCGGGATAAGCATGAACGATACAGTTGGTGACCGCTTCCGAAACGGCCGTCTTGACATCGGAAAGTTCGGAAAGGGTAGGGTTGAGCGGTAGGGCAAACGCCGCTACGACGTTGCGCGCAAACACTTCATTTTCCGAACGGGACAAAAATCGAAGTTGCATTCTGTTCATAACACCACCTTATATCTTAGGCATCAGCGAATAGATGCCGCTCAGCAAGAGGATCTTATCCGCACCCTCATTGGGCGCTTCCAGCGCCATCTTGATGCCGTAACGCGAAAGTTTTTTATACCTTCCCATCAAAAACCCGATGCCCGTCGAATCCATGAAGCGGACGCCCGCAAGATTGAATACGGCGCGCGAAAGCCCGGCATTCCCGTCGATGATCGCATCCGTTCGGCCGCGTAGAGACGCAGCGGCGTGTTCATCGAGTTCTCCTTTCAGGTAGAAATACAGCTCTTCTCCCTTCCGTAGGCTTTGAATTTCCATTTGTTCCCCCAAGCCGGAATTTATTCCGATTGTAGCAGAAGGGGAGAGGAGAAGACTGCCGAAAGCTGATTTTTCGGCAGAGATCGTGTCGAAAAAATTTTTTCTCTTTTTTTGCAGAAATTGCAGAAAAACACTTGACTTTATCTCCCGTTTGTAATATGATAAGCAAGCGTTGTGAGTTGAGCACCGCAAACGGGCCTTTAGCTCAGTTGGTTAGAGCAGTCGGCTCATAACCGATCGGTCCGCGGTTCAAGTCCGTGAAGGCCCACCACCCTTTGGGAAGCCTCACATTGCATAGCTTATAACAGTAAAAGATGGCCCAATAGCTCAGTTGGTTAGAGCGCCAGCCTGTCACGCTGGAGGTCGACGGTTCGAGCCCGTTTTGGGTCGCCACATTTCCCTTAAGCCTCATTCCGAGGAATGAGGCTTATGTATGCCTTGGTAGCTCAGATGGTAGAGCAACGGACTGAAAATCCGTCTGTCGGTGGTTCGATTCCGCCCCAAGGCACCACCATTGCCGGTGTAGCTCAATCGGCAGAGCAGCTGATTTGTAATCAGCCGGTTGCTGGTTCAATTCCGGTCACCGGCTCCACCGACAATCATTACAATTTGATAGATGGGAAGATTCCAGAGCGGCCAAATGGATCAGACTGTAAATCTGACGTCTTCGACTTCGGTGGTTCAAATCCACCTCTTCCCACCAAAACGGTTCCGAATGTTCGGAACCGTTTTTCTTTGCAGGGATGAGGGATCTTTCGCCCGAAAGCAGAAGAAATGATGCTCTATGCTGCATATATTCGCGCCATTTCGCAAAATATACTCTTTTTTGCCGCAGCTATACAAACTATTCTTTTTTATTTGACTTTTCTCCGTACAGAATGGTATAATTATTCGGAAAGTGAATGTAAATTTGGGAGAAAGCAATGGCAAACAGCAGGCTTCCCGCAGGCGTGCAGGACGTGCTCCCGCGCGAATGCTCCATCCTCACGGAGCTCAAATTGAAATTGGAGAAGAAGTTCTCCTCGGCAGGCTTTTCGCCCGTCCTTTCGGCAGGGCTCGAATATTACGAGACGTTTTCGGGCAAAGAAAACGCCGTCCCCGAAGAGCGCATGTTCAAGATGACGGACACGGACGGAAAACTTCTGGTGCTCCGTCCAGATACGACGCTCTCCATCGCACGCATCGCGGCGACCAAGCTCAATTCGGACAGGGCGCGGCTGAGCTATTTTGCCGATAAATACGACCTGGAAAACGGCGGGGGACTCTCGAGCCGTGAAATTTACCAGGCGGGCGTCGAATGCCTCGGCGAAGAGGGGGCTTTTTCGGACGCACAGTGCATCGCCTTTGCTATCGAATGCCTCAAAGAAGCGGGGCTTCGGGATTTTATCATCGACATCGGACATGTGGGGTATTTCAAAGGGCTGCTCGAAGAGAGCGGGCTTTCTCCCTTCCAAGCGGAGGACGTGCGCGCCTGCATCAACCGCAAAGATACGATGAATGCGGAGCGCCTTTTGAAGAAAGCGGGCGTTTCGGGCGACGCGCTCAACAATATTCTGGCGCTGCCCGCGCTCTTCGGCAGCAGAGAAGTCTTTTCCGTTGCAGAAGCGCTCACGCACAACCCTTGCGCGCGCAGAGCCGTCGACGACCTCAAAAACATCGACCGCCTTCTCACCGCGATGGGCTATGAAGGATATATTTCTTACGATCTCGGCATGATCAAGCCGCTCTCGTACTATTCAGGCATCTTATTTTCGGGGCTCGTCAAAGACCTCGGCGCGCCCGTTTTAAGCGGCGGCAGATACGATAACCTCGCGGACGCCTTCGGCAAACACATGCCAGCCGTCGGCTTTGCGATGGGCTTGAAGCGCATCCTCGTCGCCTTAGAGCGGCAGGGCGCACTCCCCGAAGAAAAAAAACCGCTCGTCATCGTGGCGGAAGCGGGGCAGGAAGCCCCGGCGTACCGCGAATTTCTTGCCCGCACCGAGCGCGGCGAAAGGGTACGGCTGAGCGCACTCACGGGAAAAGAGGGCGTAAAACAAGAGGAAGATGCGGGGTATGAAGTGCTCCCCGTGGGAGGAAACGCATGATCACCTTCGCACTTGCCAAAGGGCGGCTCGCAACGGAGAGCGCCAAACTGCTTGCCCACTGCGGCGTGGATACCGCCGTCCTCTATGAGGAGACGAGGAAGCTCGTGCTTTCGAGCGCAGACGGAAATTTCCGCTTCTTCCTCGTCAAGCCCTCCGACGTTCCCGTCTATGTAGAGGCGGGCGTTGCCGATCTCGGCGTCGTCGGGAAAGACACGCTCATCGAAGAGGACCGCGACATCTACGAGATGCTCGACCTCAAGATCGGGGAATGCTCGCTGTGCCTTGCGGGCTATCCCGAACGAAAAGATGTTTTAACGAGCCCCGCGCTCCGCGTCGCCACCAAATATGTGAACACCGCAAAGCGCCTGTTTTCCGAGCGGGGGGAAGACGTGGAGATCATTCCCCTGCACGGCTCCATCGAACTTGCGCCCGTGACCGACCTTTCCGACGTCATCTTCGACGTCGTGCAGACGGGCTCCACCCTGAAAGCCAACGGGCTCGTCGTTTTAGAAGAGGTATTCACGGGCATCACGGCGCGGCTCGTCGCCAATAAAGTCAGCCTGAAAACAAAATCGGCGGAGATCCTTCCGCTCATTGCCAAAGTCAAGGAGGAAGTGGCATGAAGATCGTCACGAGAGAGGAGAGCGCGGAACTTCTGGAGCGCCCCTTCGAGGGACGCAAGGAGGAGATGAAGCGCGTCAAGGAGATCGTAAAAAACGTCGCCGAACGCGGAGATGAGGCCGTCTTCGAATATGAGGAACGCTTCGACAAGACGGTGCTCACGAAGGATACCTTCCGCGTTTCCGAAGAAGAATATGAAGCGGCTTACGAAGAAGTTTCCCCCGAGCTCTTAGAGAGCCTGCGCCTTGCCATCCGGAATATCTACGGATACCACAGCCGCGCGGGAAGAAAAGAACACATCGTCACCGAAAAGGGCAGGACGACGGGCTATGTCGTCCGCCCCGTGGAACGGGCGGGCATCTATGTGCCGGGCGGCACGGCGCCGCTTTCCTCCTCCGTTCTGATGGCGGTGCTGCCCGCGAAGGCGGCAGGCGTCGAGCATATCATCGTCGCAACGCCCGCAAAGGAAGGGAAGGTGCATCCGCTGACCCTCGTTGCCGCGAAGGAATGCGGCGCGGAAGCCGTCTTCAAGATGGGCGGCGCACAGGCGGTCGCGGCGCTTGCATACGGCACGGAGAGCGTTCCCAAAGTGGACGTCATCGCAGGCCCCGGCAACATCTATGTGACGCTTGCAAAAAAGGAAGTTTACGGGCAGGTCGGCATCGATATGCTGGCAGGGCCGAGCGAGATCCTCATCGTCGCGGATGAGAGCGCCGATCCCGACTGGGTGGCGGCAGACGTCCTGTCTCAGGCAGAGCACGACGTCCTCGCCCGCGCCATCGTCGTGACGACAAGCAAAGAACTTGCGGAGCGCATCTCCGAACGGGTGGACGCCCGCCTTGCGGTGCTCCCGAGAAAGGAGATCGCCGAACGCTCCCTGCTTTCGAGCGGCGGCATCATTCTGACGGATACGCTCGACGAGGCTGCTGAGATCTCCAACAAGATCGCGCCCGAGCACCTTGAACTGTATGTGAAAGACCCCGACGCGCTCCTTCCCAAGATCAGGAACGCGGGCGCGGTATTCATGGGGGCATATACCCCCGAGCCTGTCGGCGACTATTTCGCGGGGCCCGATCATATCCTGCCCACGGGCGGGAGCGCACGCTTCTTTGAAGTGCTGAACGAGGACGTGTTCACGCGCAAGATGAGCGTCATCCGCTATACGGAAGAGGCGCTCAAAGAGGACGGAGCGCACATCGTGCGGCTCGCAGAGAGCGAATCTTTGATGGCACACGCGCGGGCGGTCACGGCCCGCCTTGGGGAGGAAAACAAATGAGAACTTCGCACATCGAAAGAAAGACCAAAGAGACGGAGATCGCACTGACCCTCAACGTGAACGGCACGGGCGTTGCAGAAATTTCGACGGGTGTCGGCTTTTTCGACCACATGCTCGAGCTTCTCACGGTACACTCGGGGATCGACCTTACGGTCTCCTGCAAGGGGGATACCCACGTCGATTTCCACCACACGGTGGAAGATACGGGCATCGCGCTCGGCGACGCTTTCAAGGAAGCCCTCGGCGATAAGCGCGGCATCGCAAGATTTTCCGACCGTGTCGTGCCGATGGACGAAACGGCGGCGCTCGTCGCGCTCGATATAAGCGGCAGGGCGTATCTTGCCTTTGAAGACAAGATGGAGGGAAAAGCAGGGAATTTTGACCTCGAACTCGTGGAAGAGTTTCTCCGCGCGTTTTCTTCCCATGCAGGACTCAATCTCTATGTCAAACTTTTGAGGCGGGGCAATAAGCATCACGAGGCGGAGGCAGTCTTCAAGGCGCTCGCTCTGTGCTTGAAAGACGCCGCTGCCGTCGTTTCCGACCGCATCCCGTCCTCCAAAGGAGTGCTCGAATGATCGGCATCATCGACTACGGCATGGGCAATCTCCGCTCCGTGCAGAAAGCCGTCGAATTTCTGGGCGGGAAAGCCGTCATCACCGCAGAAAAGAGCGAGCTTAATAAGTGCGGCAGGCTCATCCTGCCCGGAGTCGGCAGCTTTGCCGCAGGCATAGAGAATCTGGAAAAGACGGGGCTTTCCGATTACGTCAAGGCGCGGGTGGGGGAGCTGCCCATCCTCGGCATCTGTCTCGGGATGCAGTTTTTGCTCGACGAGAGCGAGGAAGAGGGCGTCCACAAGGGGCTCGGGCTCATCCCCGGGCGCGCCGTACGCTTTACGGAAGGCAAGGTGCCTCAGATGGGCTGGAACGCCGTTTCCGACATGCGTTCGCCCCTGTTCGCGGGCATCCGCGACGGCTCGCAGTTCTACTTCGTGCACAGCTACTATGCCGCCACAACGGACGAATACACCATCGGAAAGACGGAGTATTATAAGACGTACGCTTCCGCCATCGGCAAAGGCCATGTGTACGGCGTGCAGTTCCACCCCGAAAAGAGCGGCGATCTCGGGCTGCAGCTCATGCGCAATTTCATGAGGTTATAAGATGAAACTCTATCCCGCCATCGACATTTTAGGCGGCCGCGCGGTGCGCCTTCTGCACGGAAAGCGCGACGCCGTCACCGATTACGGCGACCCCGTCGACCGCGCAAAACAGTGGCTGGACGCGGGCGCACGCATTCTGCACGTCGTCAACCTTTCGGGCGCTTTTGAAGAACAAAACGACTTCCCGCGCATCTTGGAGCGCATCGCCTCCTTAGGCGTTCCCGTGCAGACGGGCGGGGGCATCCGTTCCGTTCAAACGATCAAAGAGCGCTTTTTATCGGGCGCCGACCGCGTGGTGCTTGGCACCGTATGCGTGGAGCAGCCCGAAGTGTTAGAGGAAGCTGCCGCACTTTACGGCGGTAAGATCGTCGCGGGCATTGACGCGCGCGAGGGGAAGCTCGCTGTGCGCGGCTGGACGGTGACGGCGGAGGAAGACGCCTTCTCGTTCGGAAAGAAGGCAAAGGCTCTCGGCATCACGGACGCAGTATTTACCGATGTGGGGCGGGACGGCGCGCTCACGGGCGTCAACCTCGAAGCGACCGTCAAAATGGCGGAGACCGGCCTCAACGTCATCGCCTCGGGCGGCATCCGCAACATGGACGATTTGGAGGCGCTGAGAAATAACAACGTCTACGGGGCGATCCTGGGCCGCTCCGTCTATGAAGGAACGATCGACCTTACAAAAGCGATCGAGGAGTTCGAATGTTAAGCAAACGTCTCATCCCCTGCCTCGATTTGAAGGACGGCAGGGTCGTTAAAGGTGTCAATTTCGTGCATCTCGTCGACGCGGGCGACCCCGTGGAGACGGCAAAGCTCTACAACGCCTTCGGCGCGGACGAGCTCGTCTTTTTGGACATCACGGCAAGCTACCGCGGCAATACCCCCATGTGGGAGATCATCTCGCGGGCGAGCGAACAAGTCTTTTTACCCCTCACGGTGGGGGGCGGCATCCGCACGACGGAAGATTTCAGAAGAATGCTCTCATGCGGGGCGGATAAGATCGCCGTCAATTCCGCCGCCATCAAAGATCCCACGCTCATCACGGAAGCAGCCTTAAAGTTCGGGCGGCAGTGCGTCGTCCTCGCCGTGGACGCCAAGCGCAACGAAGAGGGCAGATGGGACGTCTATCTCAACGGCGGCAGGGTCAAGACCGATCTCGACGCCATCGAATGGATCCAAAAAGCAGAACGATTAGGCGCGGGCGAAGTGCTCCTCACGAGCATGGACCGCGACGGCACCAAGGAAGGATATGATTTAGAGCTGACGCGTGCTGCGGCGGAGGCCGTCAATATCCCCGTCATCGCCTCGGGCGGGGCGGGCAAGATGAGCCACTTCTACGACGTTCTGACGGAAGGCAAAGCGGATGCTGCGCTCGCAGCTTCCCTCTTCCATTTCGGCATCATCAACATGAGAGATCTCAAAAGCTATCTCGCGGAGCGCGGCATCGCCGTCCGCATGGAGGATTAAATGGATATCAAATTCGACGAGCGCGGGCTCATCTGCGCCATCGCACAGGACGCGGAGAGCGGCGACGTGCTCATGCAGGCATATATGAACGAGGAAGCCCTTCAAAAGACGCTGGAAACGGGCTATGCGCACTATTGGAGCCGCTCGAGAAAGTGCCTTTGGAAGAAGGGCGAAACGAGCGGGCACGTGCAGAAAGTCAAAAGCGTCACCTTCGACTGCGACAAAGACTGCGTGCTCCTTCAGATCGAGCAAGTTGGCGCCGCCTGCCATACGGGCAGCCGCTCCTGCTTCTTCAACGTGGAAAAGGCGGAAGAGGGCGCGGGCGTCAGATTCCTTTCCGAGCTTGCGCGCGTCATCGACGACAGGAAGCAGCATCCCGAAGAGGGCTCCTATACTTCCTATCTCTTTGAAAAGGGCATCGACAAGATCGCAAAAAAGATGGGGGAAGAGGCGGTGGAGACCGTCATCGCCTCCAAAAACGAAAATAAAGAGGAGCTCGTCGGCGAAGCGGCAGACCTTTTGTATCATCTTTTAGTGCTGCTCCGTGAAAAGGACGTCACACTTTCTGACGTGTGCAGCGAACTCAAAGCGAGGCACAGTTAACGTATGGCAAGAGATACCGGTTCGCTTCTTTCCTTCCGTCCTTCCATCAAAGTCATGGACGCAACGATGCGCGACGGAGGGCTCGTCAACAACTTCCGCTTCTCCGATGAGTGGGTGCGCGCGCTCGTGAGCGCCAACATGCGCGCGGGCGTCGATTATATGGAGCTCGGATACAAGTCCGATCGCGACCTTTTCGACGAAAACAAGTTCGGCAAGTGGAAATTCTGCCGCGACGAGGATGTCTTCAACGTGCTCGGCGGCGTACCCGAAGGTCTCAAACTTGCGTGCATGGCAGACGTCGGCCGCTGCAACTATGAGCGCGACATCGGCCCGCGCGAAAACAGCCCTTTTTCGATGTACCGCATCGCGACCTACATCAACACCATCCCCGCGGCGCTCGCAATGGCAGAGCACTGCCACAAAATGGGATATGAGACCGCGATCAACATCATGGCGATCTCCAAAGCGACGGAAAAAGAGCTCTCTTTGGCGCTCGACCTCATCGGCAATTCCCCCGCAGATGTCATCTATATCGTCGACAGCTACGGCTCCATCTATCCCGAAGAGATGCGCGTCATTGCAGAACGCTATCTCGAAGCGGGCGAAAAGTACGGGAAAGCCATCGGCATCCACGCGCACAACAATCAGGAACTTGCCTTTGCCAACACCATCGAATGCACGGCACTGGGGGTCGACTATCTCGACGCGACCGTCTCGGGCATGGGAAGAGGCGCAGGCAACTGCCGCATGGAGCTGCTTTTGGGCTTTTTGAAGAACCCGAAGTATAAGCTTGCGCATATGCTGCGCTTTGTGGAGAGCAGCATGCCCCGCGTCCGCGAACAGGGCGCCGTTTGGGGGTACGATCCCGCCTATCTTTTGACGGGCGTCCTCAACCGCCATCCCTCGAGCGCCATCCGCTTTATTCAGGAAGGAAGAGGGGACTTGTGCGAATTTTATAACGAACTTTTAGACCAGGAGTAAGCCGCGGCAAAGCTCGCCCTGCGTTCGCAAAAAATGAAAACTGTGTGAAGTTTTCCGAATTTTCTTTCACGCGCGCTTGACATTATTATATATGCGTGATAGGATATTCCTAAAGAGAGATTGCGTAAATTTCGGCTCGGGATTTACGCTTTTTCTTATGTTTGCTTGGGTTTCAATTTTTTTTCTTACCATCTGCATCCGAATGATGCGGAAAGGAGGACTTCTTTTGTTAAAGACACTTGCAAAGAGCATCCGCGAGTATAAGCTGGCGTCCATCCTATCGCCGCTTTTCGTCTCCATCGAGGTCGTGCTCGAATGCCTGATGCCCTTCGTCATCTCGATGCTCGTCGAAGTTATCCAATCGATGCCTGCCACCATGACGGACTCCGCGAAGGCGGAATTTTGGGCCGAGATCTGGCAGTATGCGGGCATCCTGGTGGCGATCGCCGTCGCATCGCTCGTCGCGGGTACGCTCGCGGGCGCCTTCTGCGCGCGCGCATCGACGGGATTTGCGAAAAACCTGCGCAAAGACCTTTATTATCACATCCAGGACTTCTCGTTTGAGAACATCGACAAGTTCTCGACGCCTTCGCTCGTCACCCGTATGACGACGGACGTCACCAACGTGCAGCTTTCCTACATGATGATCGTGCGTCTTGCCATCCGCGCGCCCCTCATGGTCATCTTCTCCTTCGTCATGGCATTCGTCATGGGCGGCGACCTTGCGTGGATCTTCCTTGCGGTCGTGCCCGTCGTTGCGTTCGCGCTGTTTGCAATCATGTACAAGGTCATGCCCACCTTCCGCCGACTCTTCCACAAGTACGACGACATGAACGAATCCATTCAGGAAAACGTCAGCGGTATCCGCGTCGTCAAGGCATATGTGAGAGAGGAGTACGAAAAGGAGAAATTCGGCAAGACTTCGACCGCCCTCATGAAGGACTTTACAAAAGCGGAACGCCTGCTTGCGTGGAACGACCCCATCATGCAGTTCGCCTTCTACGGCGTACTGTCTGCCGTGCTGTTCGTGGGCTCCTATCTCATTATGACCGTTGGCGAACCCATGTATAACGTTGCAAGGGTCTCGCAGCTCATCGTGTACGGCATGCAGATCCTCTCTTCCGTCATGATGTTCTCGATGGTCTTCGCGATGATCGCAATGTCGGGCGAATCTGCCCGCCGAATCGTCGAGATCCTCACCGAGAAGAGCACGCTGCACGATCCCGAAAACCCCGTCTTCGAAGTCAAGGACGGATCCATCGACTTCGACCATGTCGACTTCAAATACTCCCCGACGGCGGAAAAGAACGTCCTCGAAGACATCGACCTTCACATCAAGTCAGGCGAAACGATCGGCATCATCGGCGGCACAGGCTCTTCCAAGACTTCGCTCGTCAACCTTCTCTCCCGCCTCTACGACGTGACGGAAGGGAGCGTCAAGGTGGGCGGCGTGGACGTGAGAGACTACGACCTGACGGCGCTTCGAAACCAGGTCGCGGTCGTGCTCCAAAAGAACGTCCTCTTCTCGGGCACCATCAAGGAAAACCTCCGCTGGGGCAACCCCGACGCGACGGACGAAGAGCTCGTCGAAGCGTGCAAGCTCGCGCAGGCGGAAGACTTCATCCAAAGCTTCCCCGACAAGTACGATACCTACATCGAACAAGGCGGTACCAACGTCTCGGGCGGGCAGAAGCAGCGCCTGTGCATCGCGCGCGCGCTCCTCAAAAAGCCCAAGATCCTCGTCCTCGACGACTCGACGAGCGCCGTCGATACCCACACCGACGCGCTCATCCGCAAGGCATTCCGCGATTACATCCCCACGACGACCAAGATCATCATCGCGCAGCGTATCTCCTCGGTGGAGGACGCCGACCGAATCATCGTCATGGAAAGCGGAAAGGTCAACGCCGTCGGCACGCACGAAGAACTCGTCAGGGCCAATCCTATCTATGCGGAAGTCTATCACTCTCAGATAAAGGGGGCAGACAATGAAAACTAAACTGCATGCAAAAGTGCGCCCCCATACCCCCGAAGCGCCTCAGGTAAAGCCCAAAAAGCAGAAGGGGACCTTCTCCCGCGTGATGAAGGCGCTCTTCCGCTACTACCCCGGCATGACGACGCTCACGATCATCTTCCTCGTCATCAACGCCATCGTGAGCTCCGTGCCCGCCATCTTCATGGAGAATATCTATTCCGTCATCGAAGAAGCGCAGGCGACAGCCCCCGCAGGTCCAGAGCTGTGGGACGTGTGGGGCGGCGTCATCACGGGCAACATGCTCGTCCTCATCGGGATGTACGTTGTCTCCCTTATCTTCGGCGCCATCCACGCGCAGCTCCTTGCCATCATCACGCAGGGCTTCCTTGCCAAGATGCGCGAGCAGATGTTCGACGGGATGCAGGATCTTCCCATCCGCTATTTCGACACGCACAATCACGGCGATATCATGAGCTACTACACGAACGATATCGACTCGCTGCGCCAAATGATCGCAGTCAGCCTTCCGCAGATCCTGCGTTCGGGCGTGATGGTGTTAACGCTCTTCGTAATGATGCTCTATTACAGCCTGTATCTGACGCTCATCGTCGTTGTGGGCATCGTCGCGATGACCTTCATCACCAAAGTCATCGGCGGCGGTTCGGGCAGATTCTTCCTCGAACAGCAGCGCGCCATCGGTAAGACGGAGGGCTTCATCGAAGAAATGATGAACGGGCAGAAGGTCGTCAAGGTATTCTGCCATGAAGAGGAGGCAAAGCGCGATTTTGACCGCGTCAACGACCATCTCTTCGAGCAGGCAGACCGCGCGAACAGATACGCGAACATGCTCATGCCCATCATCATGAACATCGGCCACATCATGTACGTCATCGTGGCGCTGTGCGGCGCGTTCTTCATGCTCGAAGGCGTGCAGAACATCGGCATCCTCGAACTCACGAACGGCAAGATCACGAACATCGTCGAGATCGCGCCCTTCTCGGTCGCCGTCGTCGTCGCCTTCCTGCAAATGGCGCGTCAGTTCAGCAACAATGTCGGGCAGGTCTCGCAGCAGGTCAACTCCGTCGTTATGGGTCTTGCGGGCGCCAAGCGCATCACCATGCTCATCGACGAACAGCCCGAGACGGACGACGGGTACGTCACCCTTGTCAACGCCAAAGAGGACGAGAACGGCAATATCACTGAGTGCGAAGAACGCACGGGCATGTGGGCATGGAAGCACCCTCATCACGACGGCACGACCACTTACACCAAGCTTGAAGGCGACGTGAGGATGTACGACGTGGACTTCGGTTACACTCCCGAAAAGATCGTTCTCCACAACATCACGCTGTACGCGCGCCCCGGTCAGAAAGTTGCATTCGTCGGCGCGACGGGCGCGGGCAAGACGACGATCACCAACCTCATCAACCGCTTCTACGACATTGCGGACGGCAAGATCCGTTACGACGGCATCAACATCAACAAGATCAAGAAGGGGGAACTGAGAAGATCGCTCGGCATGGTCCTTCAGGATACCAACCTCTTCACGGGGACGGTCATGGACAACATCCGCTACGGCAGATTGGACGCAACGGACGAAGAATGCATGGCAGCCGCCCATCTTGCGGGCGCGGACGACTTCATCTCCCGCCTCCCCGAAGGGTACGACACCATGCTCACGCACAACGGCGCCAACCTTTCGCAGGGGCAGAGGCAGCTTCTGTCCATCGCGCGCGCAGCCGTCGCCGATCCGCCCGTCATGATCCTCGACGAGGCGACTTCCTCCATCGATACGAGAACGGAAGCCATCGTCCAGCGCGGCATGGATAAACTGATGGAAGGAAGAACGGTGTTCGTCATTGCGCACCGTCTCTCCACGGTCAAGAACTCCAACGTCATCATGGTGCTCGACCACGGCCGCATCATCGAGCGCGGCACGCACGACCAGCTCATCGAGCAGAAGGGCAGGTACTATCAGCTCTACACAGGCGCGTTCGAACTCGAATAAAATGTTAAGCTCTCCGAAAGATCGGGGAGCTTTTTTTGTCCTCTGCACAAGATAGCATTATGAGCTTTCTTGTGCGAATGAAGACCGGCTTGCGCCGCGCAGTCGAGAAGGGGGCGGACATTGCCCGTCTCTTTTCCGCGCACCGCATCACGACGATTTCAGGCGCGCTCACCTTCTTTCTTATCCTTTCTATCGTCCCGCTCTTCTTCTGGCTCATCCTGCTCTTCGGAAGAGAAGGGATTCCCGAAGAGCCTGCACTCGAACTCTTTGCGTGGGCGGAAGAGCTTGTTTCCTATCTGGTAATGCACGCGGGGGAAGCCGCCTCGGGCGCGGGCGTCGTGCTTCTTTTGACGACGCTGTGGTCGGCATCCTCCTTTTTCTATCATTTGAGAAGAAGCGGCGAACTTCTTTCGGGGGGTTCCCGCCCGCACGGCGGGCTAAGAACGCGCCTGCTTGCCGTCCTGTTCACCCTTGCGGTCGTTGTGCTCCTCGGCGGCGTCTTCGGGCTGTTTGTGCTCTCGGGGAGCCTCATCCGCGCGCTTCCGCAGACGCTCTGCGGCATATTGAAGGCATTCCTCCTGTTCGGAGGGTGCTTTCTCGCCGCCATGCTCTTGAACTTTTATGCCGTACCCAAAATAGCAGTGAAAAAAAGAGCCAAAGAAAGCCTTCTTGTCGCCGTACTCTGGCTCGGGGCGAGCGCCGTCTTCCTCGTCTATACTCGCCTCGGGAACAAGGAACAGCTGTACGGGGCGCTGTCCCTCGTCATCGTATTCTTTCTCTTCCTATATTGGATGATGATCTGCTTTACGGCAGGTATCGTCATCGGTAAAAATGGGGGATTGACAAATCGCAAAAAGGGGAGTAAAATAGACGGGAATGAACATATGGAGGACTGTATGACAAAAGTAAATGACCTTCCCTACTGCCGCGTGACGCTCGAAGAGATGCAGGCGGCCTTTGAGGCCTTCTTTGCGGCAGCCGATGCTGCAAAATGCGCGGATGATATGCTCGCGGCGCGCCAAGAGCTCACCGCCCGCCGTAAAAAATTCGACACGGCATACTGCCTTGCCGACATCCGCTTCACGCAGAACACCGCCGATCCTTTCTACAAAGGGGAGAGGGACTATTACGACGAAGTGTATCCGCTCGTTCATAACGACCTTGCAAAGTATTTCCGCGTGATGCTGGAAAGCCCCTTCCGCAAGGAAATGGAAGCGAAGCTCGGCAGCGTCCTGTTCGCGGGCTTCGAATGCGCAGTCAAAGCACACTCGGAAGAGATCGTCGAAGACGAGCAGCAGGAGAACGCTCTGACGACGGAATATTCCCAGCTCATGGCGGGGATGCTCTTCGACTGGCAGGGTGAGAAGATCCCGCTCACCGTGCTCCGCGGGAAGCTGGAAGACCCCGACCCCGCCGTCAGAAAGGCGGCAGCCGATGCGATCGGCCTCGGCCTTCAGGCGAACAAACAAAAGCTCGACGAGATCTACGACAAGCTGGTTCACATCCGCGATAGGATGGCAAAAAAGATGGGCTATCAAAATTATGTGGAGCTCGGCTACTACCGCATGGGCAGGACGGGCTATACGCGCGAGATGGTGGAAGCCTTCCGCGCCAACGTAAAAGAGTCGCTCGTTCCCGTCGTGAGCGCGCTCAAAGAGCGCATCAAAGGGGAAATGGGGCTCACAACGTTCCGCTTCTCGGATAACGACGTCTACACCAAAGAGGGGAACCCGCCCTTCACGCTCACCATACCCGAAGCATTCTCGGAGGCGAGCGGGATGTATCACGAGATGGACGGCGAGATCGGCGCCTTCTTTGACAGCATGACGGAGGCGGGCGCGCTCGACGTCGAGAGCCGCCACAACAAGGCGGGCGGGGGCTACTGCACCTTCATCGGCGACTACCATCAGCCCTTCATCTTCGCCAATTTCAACGGCACGACGGCGGACGCAGACGTTCTGACGCATGAATTCGGGCACGCCTATGCCTCGCACTGCATCGATGTGGGCGGCGTCGACTATGACATCGACGTGGGCGGCATGGAGACGGCGGAATGCCATTCCATGAGCATGGAGTTTTTGTGCTGGCCGTATATGCGCCGCTTCTTCGGCGAGCGCGAACGCGGCTACCGCTACAAGCACCTTGCCGACGCACTCTCCTTCATCCCGTACGGCTGCATCGTGGATGAATTCCAGCACCTCGTCTACGAACATCCCGATTGGACGCCCGAAGAGCGCGACAAGGCGTATTTAGAGCTTGAAAAGGCGTACCGCCCTTACCTCACCTACGAGGGCATTCCCTATCTCGAAGAGGGCACCCGTTGGCAGTATCAGGCGCATATCTTCGAAAGCCCGTTCTACTATATCGACTACTGCCTTGCACAGACGGTCGCTTTCGGGTTCCTCGTGCTCTCGCAGAAAGACCACGACGAAGCGCTCCGCCGTTACAAACAGTTCGTCTCGGCAGGCGGCACGATTGCCTTCCGCAGCCTCGTTAAACGGGCAGGGCTTGCCGATCCCTTCGGCGAAGGCACCCTCCAAAATCTTGCCGAGGAAGTTTCGCGCATCCTTCAGGCCGTCAAACCATAAGCTCCGTCAAAACCGCCGCCCTTTGCGGGACGGCAACAAATCGATTTTTCAAAAACAGGCATGACTTCGGTCGTGCCTGTTTTTGCGTATAACGAAACGGCTCCCAAAGAGCAACTGATCTGAAAGGTGGATTATTCGGCATAATTTTCCGAATCTGTTGACAGTCTAATTGGGAGAAGGATAGAATGTAGGCAGAAGTTGATTTATCACTTTTGAAAGGACGGATCAGATGACCTTTTCTGTAGATGAGTTCGGTGAAGAATATAAGTTCAAAATCGGAAAAGTCGGCTATGAACATTGCTCACCCTCCAAGGGGCCCGTATCGCGCGTGCGCCCCAATTATTCATGGCATTTTATCCTGTTCGGCAGGGGGACGATCGAGACGGCGGACGGCAGGATGTTCAAGCTCAACCGCGGCGAATCCTTCCTTCTCTATCAGGGGGAGTATTACAATTATTATCCCGATCAGCAGGACCCGTGGACGTACATCTGGGTGGAACTCACGGGCGGCAACCTCGAAGCGATGTTCCGCCAATGCGGATTTACCAAAGAAAATTTCCACAAGGCTTTGAATGAATTCGATATCTATGTAGAGCTTCTCAAGAGCATGAAAGACTCCTTCGACGAAAGCAACGTTCAGCAGATGCGGACCTGTGCTTACCTTATTCTCATCATGAGCAGATGCATCGAAGAGGAACGGGAAGGGTGGGTAGACCTCAGAGTGATCCGCAAAAGACGGCAGGTTCGCGATATCCTCATATACATGAGCAACAATTTCAATCTGCCCCTGACGAATGAAGAGATCGCGGCGGAAAACGGACTTGCGGTGCGCACGCTGACCGCTCTCTTTGCCGAAACGCTGCATATGACGCCGGTGCAGTATATGAACGCCTACAGGATTTCCGTCGCCTGCGAACGCTTTCAGACCACGAGTATGACGGTCGCGGAAGTTGCAAAATGGTCGGGCTTTGACGATGTGAAATATTTTTCCCGCGTGTTCCGAAAAGAAAAGGGGATGAGCCCGCAGGAATATAAGAAGAAAAAACCAAACGAAGATGCGTTTGCATGGGTAAAGCAAAAGGAGGCAGAAATAATGGAAGGGAAATAATTTCTATAGGCAGTAAAGTTGGCGGACAAAATGAAAAAAGTATAAATATCAAGGAGGAACAAGATGAAAGCAAAAAAAGTTCTTTTTGCGGCATTAGGGCTGTCTATGAGCCTCTCTGCAGGATTTGCGCTGTCGGCGTGCGTCGACAACTCTGCCGAGGATCACGACCTTACGCTGCATAAAGCGGTCGCAGCGACCTGCACGCAGGCGGGAAATGAGGAATACTATTCCTGCTCGGAATGCGGCAAGCTGTTTGCCGATGCCGAGGCAAAACAGGAAGTGACCCTCGACGACGTTACCGTCGCCGCCTTAGGCCATAAACCCGTGGAAGTCGCGGCGAAAGATGCGACCTGCTCGGAGGACGGCTGGAGCGCACACTATGAGTGCGAAAACGGCTGCGGGACGTACTTTTCGGATGCGTCCGGCTCGACGACGATCGATGCGTCCGACGTCGTGATCCCGAAACTCAACCATAAGAATATCGAAGAAGTGCAGACGGACATCGATACGGAAGAGGGGCGCGGCTGGCTCTATCACTGGCATTGCCCCGATTGCGGCAAATATTTCGCGGACAGCTTCGGCGACGAAGAACTTTCCGAGGATGAAGTCTTTTTTGAAAAGCTTGCCTCCGTTACCGTCACGCTGACGGGCAAAAAGGCGGGCGAAGTCTCTCCCATCACGGCGGGAACGGCATCGCTTTCGGGCGTCGGTTATGATGTAGCCGCCTCCGGAACGGTGGAAACGACGCTCACGCTTACAGACGTCTACCCCGTCTCCTATGCGATCGAATGCGGAGATTATGTCGGCACGATCGCCTTTGAAGCGGGAAAGACCTCGTATGAGGCGGAGCTCCTTTACGAAGCGTACACGGCGACAGGCGGCGCTGCATCGGCGGTCGATCTTTCGCACATGGCGGATGAGGACGCGTGCATCACGATCGCCAACCAGACGAGCGAGACTGCACTGGCGCAGTTTACCGATGAAAGTATCGAAGCGCTCGGAACGGCGTACTATCTGCAGACCAACGTGCGCATCGACGGCGCAGCGTTCAGCGAATGGTCAGATATTATCTATTTTATGCTCAGTGACGGCGGCGACGGCGACGGAGATATGGGCGTCGCGCTCTGGATGTCCGTTGCGACGGACAACATCCATATCTGCCGCTATGATGAATCGCGAACAAGCGATAAAGCATACGACGGAAAGGGGAACGATGTGACGAGCGCCGCCATGTGCAGCGCGATCACTTCGGCGATCTATTCCGAAGCAGGCCTCAATGTGCGCGTCGTCCGCATGGACAACATGATGACGCTGTTCTATATGGACGCCTCAGGGAATTGGGTGCGTTTCCTTACCTTTGATACATGCGCAGGAGACGCAAGGCTGATGCTCGGCACATCGGGAACTCCTTCCGGTGCGAGCGTCGTGTTCTCCGAGATCGCATTCAGCGGACTTACCTATCATGATCTTCAGGCCCCTTCGGAAGGACAGCCCGGGTATCTCGAACATTATACCGACGGCGAAGGCAATTTCTACGACATGAACGGTTATCCCGTGGATGAGGCAGAACTTCAGATCCGGTCGATCGCTTCCGTAGAAGATTCCGTTGATACAAATCTCGCGGACGAGGATGCTTCCTATTGGCTGAACGCCATCTACTGGGAGTACTATCAGCAGGAGGGCACGACGGCAACGACGTTCACGAAGAACGGAACTGACGATCTCATCGCATTCGACGCCGCCCAACAGGCTCTTGTGGCAGATGAGTATGAAAACGACAAGGGGATCAGCCTGGACGGAAGCAAGAAATCTCACATGATCATCGACGGCACTATCGGGGCTTATAACGATATTACGATCACAGCCGGAAGCGATGTGAAGCGTATCGCCGTGTGGGCGGGTTCCTGGCTGACGACGGTTCGGGTTTCTCTGTACGAAGGAACTTCTCTTGTCAGCGTTGCCGAGTTTGTCGGTGACTGGGATACGACAAGTCCCAATAAACTGATCATCTTTGATCTTGATAATTCCGACCTCGCAGAAGATGAAACAAGGGCTTACACGTTAAGGATAGAATTCGCAAGCAGCGTCGCAGCGGCAAATCAGGCCCGTGTCCGCCTTGCAGGTATTGCCGTGCTGGGTGCAGACCGCGAACTTACCTATCACGAGAGCGGCATGGTGGACGGCGTTCTCTACAAAGCGCACTATACCGATAAGGACGGTACATATTACACGGAGGACAAGGTACGCACGAACAAGGATGCCCTCGTCATCCGTTATACGATGGAGGATTCCGTTGATACGAATCTCACGGATGAAAATGCCGTCTATTGGATGAACCCCATCTACTGGGAGTATTATCAGCAGTACGAAAAAGAAACTTCAGGGACGGTCATATCGATGCCGGACAAGGACGACCTGATCGGTTTCGATGTCTCCGCGCAGACCCTGACGGCTTCGGAAGGACAAAATTATCAGGGGATCAGTCTAAACGGAAATAACGTAACGCATATTTTGACGGACGGCAATGTCGGGAAATTCAACGATATTACCATTACCGTCGGCAGCGATGCGAAGCATATCGCCGTCTGGACGGGCGCATGGCTTGCTCAAGTACGTGTTTCCATTTACGATGGCGAAACGCTTTGGGGTACTGCAGAGTTTGCTACAGATTGGAACGCGGTGAGCAAACTCATCATCTTCCATATCGATACGTCCGACCTCGCGGATAGCGCAACAAAGACGTACACCCTGAAAATCGAGTATCTCGGGTCGGAAGCGTCTGCAAATGACGCCCGCGTCCGCCTTGCAGGCATTGCCGTATTGGGCGAAGAAAGAGCGCTCACCTATCATGAGCAGACCATCGAAGGCGATACGGTCACATTTGCGCACTACACCGATGCAGAAGGCAATTATTATACTACGGGCAAGGTGCGCACCACGCTGGAAGCGCTGCAGTCTCACTACACCGTGGAAAATTCCGTCGATACCGATCTTTCCGCATCGGATGCGCTCTATTGGGAGTACTATCAGCAGGACGGCACGACGGTAACGACGTTCACGAAGGACGAAGCGGACGATCTCATCGCATTCGACGCCGCGAAGCAAGCCGTTGTGGCAGATCAGTATGAAAACGACAAGGGGATCAGTCTGGACGGAAGCAAGAAATCTCACATGATCATCGACGGCAATATCGCAAAATTCAACGATATTTCCATCACCGTCGGCAAGGGGGCGACCCGTATCGGCGTTTGGGTCGGTTCGTGGCTCTCCACCGTCAACGTCTCCCTCTATGACGGCGATACCCTTGTCGGCACGGCGCAGATCGTAGCAACTTGGGATCCCGCAAGCGTCAATCAGCTTGTCACGTTCTATCTCGATACGTCCGATCTCGCGGATGACGCGACAAAGACGTACACCTTAAAGATCGAGTTTGTAAGCTCTGTGGCAAGTGCAAACGACGCCCGCGTCCGCCTTGCAGGCATCGCGGTGTACGGCGAACAGGCGCAGACGCCCGCAGCGATCGAAGCGATCGCCGAAGAATAAAACCATCTGTCCCGCAGAACGGAAGGGGAGGAGATCCCCTTCCCGAACGCGGGAGGATCCGAAAGGAGGAAAATCATGAAAAAGAATGTCAGGATCTTAGCAACCGTTACAGGGCTTATGATGAGCTTTGCCGCACTGTTCGGCTTGGCGGCATGCGGCGGCGAAAACGTCCCCGAAGGCAGTACGGAGATCACGTTCTGGTACGACTGCGGCCTCGAAACGCAGTCCGTCTACCGGGAACTTGTACAGACATACAACGAGCAGCACGGCGCGGAAGACGGCGTATATGTGGTCGGCAGCCGCAAGACAGGCATCTCTTCCAGCGCGCGCACGCAGCTGACGGGAGGCACGCCGCCCAACGTCGTGATGATCAGCGACAAAGTATTCCGTTCCTACGCGTTGGACGGGCTGTTTCTCGATCTGACCGGGTACTATAACGAACAGCCGGGCAGCTATTCGGAGGACGAGATCCCCGACAACATGACCGACCGCTTCCGCATGACGGTCGGCACAGGGGGCAATAAGACGGTGATCGGCGAGGGGGAAACGCTCTACGGACTTCCCTTCAGCAGCGATCCGCTCGTGCTCTACTACAATGTCGATTATTTTGAAGGCCAGGGCATCCACATCATCTCCGTCCCTGAAGACGAGCTCGATGCCTACAATACCGAGCACGGCACCAACTTTGCCCCTCACGGGTATGCGGAGTATGCCGAGGGGTATCTGACGGGCGACGCCGCATCTCTTTCCGCCTCGGAAAATTTGGCAAAGACGCAGGTCGTCAAGGTGTTCAACAACGCCATCCCCACCAACTGGGAAGAGTTCCGCTATCTGTGCAAGTATTTTACTTCGGCATATAACAGCTCCTCACCGACGACGCTCGCATACGGCAACGAGTGGTGGTTCGCACACGGCTGGTCGGTGGGCGGCGACTGCATCGGCTGGGACGGGGAAAAGTACAATTTTACCATTGCGGACGATACGCCCAATTACCTCGTGACGGCGGACGGCGTCGCCATCAACGGCACTGCGTACACGGCGGGACAGACCGTCCGCTATGAAGACAAGATCGCACAGGCAGACATCGCGTCGATGGACGGCGTCTACGAACTCCCCAGCCAGAAAGACGCGCTGATGGAATTCCTCTGCCTGACCTGCGGCACCGATTTCGATATCGACGGCGGCGTGACGGGGTATGCCGTTGCCTATCCCGAAGCACGTTACCGCACCGAAGGTTTTACGGCGAAAGAGAGCGCGATCGCTGCCAACAGCTTCAGCACATTCATCTCCTTTGAGCGCGCCCTCGGAGAGAGCGTGGACATGGCCGTGCTCTACCAATACCGCGAATATGAGGGCGGCAGCGTCTATTACGACGGCGAGGAGAGCTTTGCCAATGAACATCTCAAAGTCATCGGTGCGGTCAACCCCGGCGATACCGAGAAATATACGGGCGAGCTTGCGGCAGACGGCGAAACGGAGATCAAGGGCAACCTGACGACGAGCGACGCAGTGATCTCGCTCGTGATCCCCGCGAAATCCGATCCTGAAAAATACGAAGCAGCGTGGAAGTTCATCCGCTGGGCGGCAGGCTCCGAAGGACAGGCGATCCTCGCAAAAGCGGGGAATGTCGTTCCCACTTTAGACTCGGTCGCTTTGAGCGATACCTTCTATTCGATCAATGAGGCGCGGAATTACTATGCTCCTGCATTGATGTCGCGCACGTCGGATGTCGGCGACTGGGGCTATTTTGAAGACGGCGAATGGGTCACCGATTGGTCGAGCGACTTCAACAACAAGCTGCGTATGGGCACGCAGTCGCTGAGTGAATTCCTTACGGCGAACGAAGCGAAGGCACAGGAGGCGTGCGCTTCCACGACCATGCGCATCAAGGGGTGGCGCTGATGGAACAGGATAGAGCGCTCACGTTAGAACGAGAGGCGGCTGCGAAAGGGGAAGTGCTCCCTTCCCCCAAACGCAGGCGGCCCTTCCGCAAAGAGTGGCTCTGGTGCTATCTTGCCATCGGGCTTCCCTTGTTCGGCTTCTTCTTTTTCAACGCCTTTCCCATCGTCATCTCCTTCGCGGCAATGTTCTGCGATGCGAATACCTATGACTTCGGTTCGATGCAGTGGAATGCGTTTGCCAACTTTTCTGAGTTTTTCCACGACGCAAAGTTTTTGAAATCTTTGGGCATCACGTTCTGGCTGGCATGCTCGCAGTTCGTTTCGCTCTTTCTTGCCGTCATCGTCGCGAGCCTGCTCAATGCAAGGCGGGTACGCGGAGAAAAGGTGCTCAAGATCCTGTATTTCATCCCGTATATCTGCTCGTCGGTGGCGATCGCCGTCATGTGGAGTATCATCTTCGAACAGTCGGGCGTGCTCAATCAGATCCTGGGAACAGATTATCTCTGGCTGAACGATGCGGAGAGGCCGTATCTTCTCACTTGGGCGATCTTCATCGTCATCCTCTGGCCTGCACCCGGCTACGGCATCATCATGTACACGGCGGCGCTCAAGGGGATCGACAAGGGGCTCTACGAAGCGGCAGAACTGGACGGCGCCAATGCCTTCCATAAGTTCTGGAACATCACGCTGCCCATGATCGCGCCCATGACGTACTTCCTGCTGCTTGCGGGCGTCATGGCGGGGCTCGGCATCTTCGATCAGGCGACCATCCTTGCGCCCGTCAGCTGGACAGGTACTGCGGGGCCCGAGAATGCCGGCCTCACGGTACAGTACTATATCTATTACGAGATGACCGAGTTCGGCAACATGGGCTATGCGTCCGTCATGCAGTGGGCAATGACGATCATCACGCTCATCCCCTGCACGATCATCATGAAGCTGCGCAAGCGGGCGGAGGATAACGTAGGATGAACGCTGCGATCACAAAGAAGGAACAGTGGCACGAAAAGGCGGCCCGGGCCGCGGGAAGGATCGGGATGTACGCCGTACTTCTCCTGTTTGCGGTCTGGATGATGGCGCCCTTTCTCATTATCATCATCGTCTCGTTTGAGCCCGACCTGCAGTTTGCGCGCGAGGGCTTCCAATGGTGGCCCGACTGGTCGACCGAAGGTTATACGATGCTCTTCGACCCCGAAAACGAATTCATCACGCTGCTTGGTTCCGGGTTTTTCAATTCGCTGTGGCAGACGCTCATCCCCACGGTCGGCGGTCTTTTCGTCTCGGGGCTGGCTGCGTATGCGTATGCAAAATGGGAATTCCCGGGAAAGAACAAGTTCTTTGCGCTCTGCCTCGTGCTGATGACGGTGCCGCTGAATGCGGGACTCACGTCCTATCTCTTCTATAACGCACTCGGTTGGACGCGCGGCGGCGCTGCGGTGCTGCCCATCGTCATTCCCGGTATCTTCGGCTCGATGGGTACGATCTTTCTCATCTATCCCTACATCAAGGCGGTGCCGAACGGCATCGTGGAGGCGGCGCGGATGGACGGCATGGGCTTTCTCGGCATCTATTGCAGGATCATCGTCCCGCTTTCCGCACCCGTATTCGTTGCGCAGTTCCTGTTCGGGTTTGTCGGCGGATACAACAACTACAGCTCCGCGCTCCTGTACTTATTGGGGAACGAGGATCTTTGGACGATGCAGCTCGCCCTGAGCCAGCTCATCAACGGCCTTACCGAATCGGGCGCCTGGCTCAACGTCAAGTGCGCCGCGGCTCTCTTTTCCATGCTGCCGCTCATCGTTCTCTTCTGCTTCTCGCAGCGGTACTTCATCGAGAACGTCTCCGCTGGCGGCGTGAAGGGATGATCATGAAGGAGGAAATCATGAAAACGATCACAAAAACACTTTCTGCGCTGCTTGCGCTCATGCTGGGGACGACCCTGCTTGCAGGCTGCGAAGGGAAAACCCAGACCAAGACGGTGTACGAGCTTCCCTATTACAGCGGTACGAACGTCAACGAGATCACGGGGGAGCCCGAGTACAATCAAAATTTATGGCGCAGAAATTCCGACCTGCTCAGCGGCGCCGATCCGTTTATCTTAGACAATACCGCGCAGGACGGGTACTACTATCTCTATTCGACGGGCAATTCCAACGGTTTTTCCGCTTATCGCACGAAAAACTTCACGACATGGGAGGGTGTCGGACAGATCCTGGAAGGAGAAGATGGCTGGAGCGCCTATTGGGCGCCCGAAGTTGCAGCCGAGGAGAACGCGGACGGCGGGATGACGTATTATCTCTTTTACAGCGCGATGCCTTCTGAACTCGCTGCGAGCGACGGGCATGTGATGTTTGTGGCAACGGCCGATTCTCCTGCGGGACCTTTTGAAATGGTGGATTTTACGGATGAGGCGAGTTGCGGCGCGGGTAACACTCACGCAAGCGCGGGAGATACGTCTTATGGTAAATTTGCACTCTTTGATTACGAGGCTATGTGTGAAGCGCTGAATGAAGAATGCGGTACGGAGTTTACCGTTTCCGACCTGCCGTCGCTCATCGATTCGCATCCGTTCGTCACGGCAAACGGTGAGAAATACATTTATTTCTCGCTGGAGGATCCGCGCGGGATCGTCGGCATGAAGATGGAGAACTGGTACAGTATCGATTATTCTACGGTCACGCTCCTCACCCGCGTCGGTTACTATTCGCTCGAGGACTATGAAAAGGAACAGGCGGGCGAGTATGTGGAAAAGAACGAATACGAACTGATCGGCGCAGAGGTAAACGAGGGGCCGGAGGTCATTGAACATGACGGCAAATTTTATCTCACGTTCTCGGTGAACGGATTTTACGACGCGTCTTACAGCGTCATGCAGTCGGTGGGCGACAGCCCGCTCGGGCCGTTCACCAAGCTGAAAGACGATCAGAACGGGCTGTTTTTAAGTGCAGACCTCGGCGGCAATGCCATGGCGAGCGGCACAGGACACCATTCCTTCTTCACGATCGGCGATAAGCTGTATCTCTGCTATCACCGCCACAACATCGTCGGTTCGATCGACGGCGGCAGAGGCATCTGTGTGGATGAACTGAAATGGGTGGAAACGGAGGGCGAAAACGGGGAAAAGCTCGACGTCCTCTACGCCAACGGACCGACCGTCACCGTACAGCCCCGCTTTGACGCAGAGGCAGAATATACGAATATCGCCGAAGAGGGGACTGTCTCGCTCGTTTCGGGAACGGCGGAAGACGGCTCCTCGGCAGAGTTCCTCAACGACGGATTGCTCTCCTATAATGTGAGCGTCGATCAGGCCTTCCTTGACGAGCACGTCAAAGAGGCCGTGACGACGACAAATGCAACGTATGAGATCGTTTTCGACGGGGCGCGCGAGATCCGAGGATTCATGGTATATGGTTCCAAATATACCGACAGGTATTTCGCCGCCGTCCGCGATATCGAACTTGTTGCCGAAGAAAACGGCGCAGAAAAGATATACTACATCGAAGAACTTCCCATCGACGATTCCTGCGTCGTCTACAACGAGGACGAATTGGCTCTCGGGAATTACGTCATCGAGAACATCGTGTACGGTTCGGGCGTCTATGCGGAATTCAACGCCATCAACGTCAAGAGCATCCGCTTCACCGTCGTGCTTCCCGAAGGACAGGAGAGCGTCGGCGTTTCGGAGATCGCCGTACTCGGCAAGCAAGCATAAGGAGGAAAGAGGATGAATAAGATTTTCAAACGCTCTGTTGCCTGCGCCGTGGCTGCGCTGTGCGGCGCTGCCTCTGTGTCTTTGGCGGCTTGCAGCAGCGAGATCAAGACGGTTTATAACGTGATCGGGACGGAAGAAACTTACACGCCCGACCAAATTCCCGCGTCCGGTGCGCCCATCGATGAAGACATCTCCATAGACGGGAATTTCGATGAAAGTTTTTACAATGATCTGCAATGGTTGCATCTGAGCAAGGTCGACGGCACGCAGACGGCGACGGTGGATATGACGGTGCGCATCGCGCAGCAGGGGCTCCTCATCGCCGCGGACGTGACCGAAAATACGCTCATCACCTATAACGCGACGCGCCCTGCGGCATATGACAGCGGGATCGAATTTTATCTCGGCTTCGGGGACGGGGTGACGTGGCGCGACGGGCTCTATGAGATCGACATGACGGCGGGCGAGCGGTTCAATATCCGCAAATACTCCGCTTCGGGATATGTCGACTATCCCGTTGCCTACGATACGTCGCCCAGCTATGCCGTCATCCGCGACGGTTCGCTCATGGACGGAGAATGCACGGGATACCGCTTTGAGCTCTTCCTGCCCTATGCGCTGTTCGGCAGAGAGGGAAGATGCAACGAAGTTTACGTCAACCCGACCCATCACGCCGTGCCCGACTGGGAACTCACGGAAGTGCGCAGCCGCTATCAGTTCGGGGAGAGGCAGAGTTCGCTCTACGGCTGGGATAAGCTCAACCAGGGCTTCACGTTCGACAGGAACGGCGCCGTCATCAATTCGCTCGCGATAGAAAGCGCGGAGGGCGGCTCGGTCACGGAGGAATTCGGCTACGATTACTGCATCACGGGCGATACCGTCAACCTGAACATCGAGGCGGACGAAGGATATGCGCTCGCTTCCCTGCTCGTAAACGGGAAAGAGTGCATCGGCGACGTTGTCGCAAACGTCTATTCTTTTACGGCTGCGGGCGATACGACCGTCGTCCCTGTATTTGAAGCCGTGGAGCTCCCCGATATCGTCGTCAGCGACGTATATGCCTGGATCGGCTACCCTGCATCGGAATTTACGCTGGAGCTCAACAACGGCGAGAGTGACTATACGCTCGAATACGACACCTCCAAACTGGCGATCGACAAGGACGCAAAGACCGTAAAGGCGCTCGCCGAGGGAACGTTTGAGGTCAAGGTGACGAGCGGCAGCGACACGGCAAGTTTCAATGTGATCTGTTCAAGTGTAGAAAGAAGCGGTTCTGGTAAATGGGATTCTTCGGGCTACGCCGCAAAGGCAGATGCCGTAAAAGAGCGGTACGCGTCGGACGGCAAAAACGGCGTTACGACGGTATTCCTCGGCGATTCCTTCTTCGACAATACCGAAGGGAACTGGGGCAATTTCTACACGTCGTACGCAAGCGAATATGACGCGCTGGAACTCGGCATCGGCGGCTCGACGACCTACGATTGGGAAAACTTCCTGTTTGACGGCATCCTTTCGGGAATGCAGCCGAAAAATCTTGTCGTCAACCTCGGCACCAACAACTTGGCTGCCGACGGCGATACGGTCGAGGGCCTTGCAGAGAACCTGCAGCGCCTGTTTACGCTTCTGCACGACAAAATGCCGGATACGAACATTTATTATTTCTCGATCGCGCAGCGCGTCGATACCACGGCGCACACGACGAAGATCTCCGCCGTCAATACCTACATGAAGCAATGGTGCGAATACAAAGACTGGATCACGTTCGTGGATGTGGAGGACAAGGTCGCCTCGAGCGATCTCAAGGACGGTCTGCACCCGAAAGATGAAACGTATTCCAACATTTATGTGCCCGCATTGGAAGCGGCAGGGTGTGTCGTAGAGAAAAAAGACAGTTGACTTTGTTATCAGGAGTCCTTAAAGCAATGGAATACGGGGACAGGATATGTCCCCGTATTTTTTAAGAAATTGGAAGGTTACATATGGAAAACAAACTATATTTAGGCACGGCGTATTATCCGGAGCTGTGGGAAGAGGATGAAATTGAAAAAGACATCGCGCGGATCAAGG
>ENA-OYZE01000092-OYZE01000092.1-human-gut-metagenome-genome-assembly--contig:-NODE-92-length-46092-cov-7.716402_pt1 | contig 46092 bp, 41 predicted proteins | sample MGYA00243259_ERZ653469 | MGnify/ENA primary metagenome ERZ653469 (study PRJEB26926, sample SAMN06164913) | human gut metagenome | biome: ENVO:00009003; feature: ENVO:2100002; material: ENVO:00002003...
ACGAGATTTCTGCCTGTCTCGTGGGCTCGGAGATGTGTATAAGAGACAGGAATAACTGCGTGCGCTGAAACGTCTGAACAGCAACAATGCAAACACAAATACACCGCAAGTTGCCAAAAAAGCCGCGAGTGCCAATCCCTGTGCGTACAGGTCCGCTATAGTTACAAGAATACCCAAAGTAAGTCCTTCGAGCACACAGTACACTATGCCAAGCGTCTTGGCACGGTCGGGATTTCTCGAAATGGATATTCCCATGAATATCTGCGCAATTGCGCATACGACCATACCCATTACAAGATACATGAGATATTGCGCCAGAAATTGTAAAAACAATATACGGCACACTAATGCGCTTGCAATGGTGATCAGTGCAAACACTCCTGTTTTCCATGTAACGCCTGCGTAGGTGGCAGGCTGAGTCACCTCGTAATTCGCAGTATTGTTCTGCATGTTTCTTATTGCCGGATTAACTCCGAAATTTCTCATATTTAACCTCCGATATAAATGGCGGCAACGGCAGATTGCGTCACCGACATTATTCCCTGCTGATTATAATATTAGCATTTATTCGGATATTTTGCAATACTTTGCTTAAACAAACATTAAAATGACAAATTTTTACCTGTTGCGACATTTTTGCAATTAAACCGCACGCCCGAATTGCCTTTTTCAAAGACAAAATCCCGTTTCTTGAACAAATCAAAGTCATTCAATCAATTGACAAAAAGGGTAAAAAAAACTAAAATGTGATAGTCATATAAATACAGATACGGAAGGATTTTTTGCCGTATACAAGGAGATACAATCATGTCAAAAGTTACAATGGACAAACTGGTGAATTTGTGCAAAGGACGCGGATTTATTTACGCAGGCAGCGAAATTTACGGCGGATTGTCCAACAGTTGGGACTACGGTCCTCTGGGCGTTGAAATGAAAAACAACATCAAGCAGGCCTGGTGGAAAAAATTTGTCAAGGAAAACCCTTTAAACGTAGGTCTTGACAGCGCAATCATAATGAACCCCAAAACATGGGAAGCAAGCGGACATATCGGAGGATTTTCCGATCCTTTGATGGACTGCAAGAGTTGCAAGGCAAGACACCGTGCCGACAACCTCATCGAAGATTACCAGATAAAACACAATCTTCCCGTAACGGTGGCTTCCATGTCAAACGAAGAGATGTCTCAATACATCGCCGAACACCAAATATGCTGTCCCGTGTGCGGAAACTGCGACTTTACTCCGATAAGACAGTTTAACCTGATGTTCAAGACCTTTATAGGCGTTACAGAAAACAGCACTTCAACCGTCTATCTCCGTCCGGAAACCGCTCAGGGAATTTTCGTAAACTTCAAAAACGTACAGCGCACTACCAGAAGAAAACTGCCCTTCGGTATAGGTCAGATAGGCAAATCTTTCCGTAACGAAATAACTCCGGGAAACTTTATTTTCCGCGTAAGGGAATTCGAACAGATGGAACTGGAATTCTTCTGTAAGCCCGGCACAGACCTCGAATGGTTCGAATACTGGAAAAACTTCTGCAAACAGTGGCTGCTCAGCCTTGGCATGAAAGAGGAAAACCTTCGTCTCAGAGACCACGATCCGGAAGAACTCGCATTTTATTCCAAAGCCACCACCGACTTCGAAACGATGTTCCCCTTCGGCTGGGGAGAATTGTGGGGTATTGCAGACCGCACCGATTACGACCTGTCCTGCCACCAGAGAGTTTCCGGTCAGAACCTCGAATACACCGATCCCGTAACCAACGAAAAATACCTTCCTTACGTAATAGAACCCAGTCTCGGAGCGGACAGAGCGTTTCTCGCCTTCCTGACAAACGCTTACGACGAGGAAACGGTGGGAGAAAACGACACACGAGTTGTGCTTCATCTTCACCCCGAAATAGCACCCGTCAAAGCATGCGTACTTCCGCTGTCCAAGAAATTGTCCGACAAGGCTCTGGAAATTTACAACGATCTGTTGAAAACGTGGGCTGTGGACTTCGACGAAACGGGCAGTATAGGCAAGCGTTACCGCAGACAGGACGAAATAGGAACTCCCCTGTGCATCACAGTTGACTTCGACACCGAAACAGACGGTTGCGTGACCGTCCGTGACCGTGACACAATGCAGCAGCAACGTGTTTCTCTCGGCAATCTCAAACAGTACCTCGAAGAAAAACTCAACGTGTTTTAACAAACAGAACACCGAGTCCGCCCCGTTTCGGGGCGGACATTTTTTTTGGCAACCCCTTAGAGTATCTGCGACCGCAAGAAAAACTTAAAAAAGTTACGTCAAAAATAAAAAACCCACTGTTGCATTTAGCGACTGAGTGCGGTATAATATACAGGCATTATGCCCGACACACGTTGTAAAGCATTGTGCCGTTGTGATTAAAACAATATTAAAAGGAAAATCAAAAAATGGATATCAACAGCAAAATTTCCGACGAATTACAGGTAAACAAATGGCAGGTAGACGCTGCCGTAAATCTTATCAACGAAGGTAACACAATTCCGTTCATTTCCCGTTACCGCAAAGAGGCTACCGGAGCACTTAACGACGAACAGTTGCGCAAACTGTACGAACGTCTTACCTACCTTACCAACCTCGAAGAGAAAAAAGCGCAGGTTTTGCAAAGCATAGACCAGCAAGGCAAACTGACCGATCAACTTCGTGCCAAAATAGAAGAAGCGGAAACACTTGTCGCCGTTGAAGACCTTTACCGTCCGTACCGTCCCAAACGCCGCACAAGAGCAACCATCGCCAAGGAAAAGGGATTGGAACCTCTTGCGGGTATTATTTTGCTTCAACGCACGGACAAGCCCGTTAGCGAAAGCGCGTTGCGGTTCGTCAGCGAAGAAAAAGGCGTTGCTTCCGTTGAGGAAGCCATAGAAGGCGCCAAAGACATAATAGCGGAATTTATTTCAGACGAAGCGGATTTCCGCACAAAAATTCGCGCGCTGACGGAAAAGGAAGGCGTTGTGACTTCCGTTGCCAAAGAGGAAGGAACGGCAAGCGTTTACGAAATGTATTACAACTTTTCCGAACCCGTGACAAAACTTGCAGGACACCGTATCCTTGCGCTTAACCGCGGCGAAAAGGAAAAGATGCTGACAGTCAAAATCAACGCTCCCGAAGAAAAAATACTTGCTTACCTCAACCGCAAGATAATACGTTTCGACAACAAATATACCAACGACATTTTAAAGGAAACGATAGAAGACGCTTACCGCCGTCTTATCGCGCCGTCAGTGGAAAGAGAAGTCAGAAACGCACTGACCGAAAAAGCGGAAGAAGGCGCAATCAACGTATTCGGCAAAAATCTTCATCAGTTGCTTATGCAACCGCCCATTGTCGGACAGGTTGTACTGGGATGGGACCCCGCTTTCCGTACGGGTTGTAAACTGGCGGTTGTGGACGCAACGGGCAAAGTGCTGGACACTGCGGTAATTTTCCCCACCGCTCCCACCACGCCTGTCAAAATACAGCAAGCGAAAGAGACCCTTAAATATATCATCAAAAAATACAATGTGTCCCTCATTTCTTTGGGAAACGGAACGGCTTCGAGAGAATCGGAACAGATAATCGTAGACCTTTTAAAGGAAATTCCTCAAAAGGTAAGTTACGTAATAGTAAACGAGGCGGGCGCGTCCGTATATTCCGCAAGCCAACTTGCAACGGAAGAATTTCCCGAATTCGACGTGGGACAGCGCAGTGCGGCGTCTATCGCCCGCAGATTGCAGGATCCGCTTGCCGAACTGGTCAAGATAGATCCCAAATCAATAGGAGTCGGTCAGTATCAGCATGACATGAATCAGAAGAAACTTGCCGACACTCTCAACGGCGTTGTTGAAGACTGCGTAAACAAGGTGGGCGTCGATCTCAACACGGCATCCGCTCCGCTGTTGCAGTACATAAGCGGAATAAGTTCGTCCATCGCCAAAAACATTGTGGACTACCGTGAAAAACACGGCGAATTTACCAACCGCGAACAACTGCTCAAAGTGGACAAACTCGGACCAAAGGCATACCAGCAATGCGCGGGATTCATGCGCATTAACGGAGGAGACAACGCACTCGACTCCACAAGCGTACACCCCGAATCGTACGACGTAGCCCAAAAACTGCTTGCAAGCCGTCATCTCAGCGTAAAAGACATTCCGGAGGGCAAACTGAAAGGTTTGTCGGCAAGTATCGCCGACTACGGTGCATTGGCGGAACAACTGAACGTAGGCGAAATGACGTTGAAAGACATTGTTTCCGAACTGGAAAAACCCGGTCGCGATCCCCGTGACGAAATGCCGAAACCCATTCTCCGCACAGACGTACTGGAAATGAAGGATCTTAAAGAAGGAATGGTATTGAAAGGCACTGTCAGAAACGTCATCGACTTCGGCGTGTTTGTGGATATAGGCGTGCATCAGGACGGATTGGTACACATCTCGCAGATAACCGACAAATACATCAAACACCCTCTTGAAGCGGTAAGCGTTGGAGACGTAGTCAACGTAAAGGTAATGAGCGTAGATCTTCAGAAAAAACGTATTCAGCTGACCATGAGGGGTGTAAACTGACACGATTTTCTATATACGTGATTAAAAAAAAGGGAGCGTACCCGATACGCTCCCTTTTTTGTTTTGATTTACTTTACGCCCGCTCTCAGGCGTATATGTCTGCGCTTTACTGTCTGTCAGGCAATTTGTCTGCACGCCCATTGACATTGACAAATAAAACACGATATTAAAAAACGCAGACACCGAAACGCCTTATTGTCCTGTGTGTTTTACAGGCGCAGGATATTCCTTGCCGTCGGTTTCCACAGTTACCTTTTGTATAATCTGCGGTTCGTAAGGTCTGTCGGAAAAGTCGGTGTACTGATCGGCAATTTCATCGACTACGTCCATGCCTTCCACCACCTCGCCGAATGCAGCGTAATTGCCGTCAAGATGAGGTGCGTCGGCGTGCATGATGAAAAACTGACTGCCGGCGCTGTTTTTGTCCATTGCTCTTGCCATACTGAGCACCCCTCTTGTGTGCTTTAAAGTATTGTTGAAACCGTTGGACGCAAATTCACCCTTTATACTGTAACCGGGACCTCCGGTGCCAGTACCGTTGGGACATCCGCCCTGAATCATAAAACCGCGTATTATACGGTGAAAACACAGTCCGTCGTAAAATCCGCTCTTTACAAGCGCTATAAAGTTGTTGACCGTGTTGGGCGCTACATCGGGATAAAGTTCGGCGACTATCTGTTTGCCGTCCTGCATTGTAAACGTGACCTTGGGATTGCTCATAGAAATTCTCCTTAAAACTTTGTATATCTATTATTAAAACACACTGTCGGTTTTTTGACAAGTTGAACGGGTAATTATTTGACTAAAAACCTTGCGGGTTGTATAATGTTCACAATTACGATTATAAGGAGACTTTACAAATGTTATCTGCTCAGAAAATGGAAAAATTTGCAGAACTTGCCGTTACCATCGGCGCAAACATGCAAAAAGGTCAGGAAGTCGTCATTCGCTGCGACGTAAACTGTCAGGATTTTGCTCACATCATCGCAAAGAAAGCCTACGAACTGGGAGCAAAACAAGTGTTGATGCAATGGCGCGACGAACAACTTTCTCGCATGAGTATGCTTTACGCCGACACCGAAACGCTGTGCGACATTCCCGATTATTCTATACAGCAACTTCAATATTTCATAGATCACAAGTGTTGTCTTATATCGATTTCCGCAGGAGATCCCAACATTTACAAGGGCTGTGACGCCGAAAAACTTGCAAAGGTAAACGTTGCGTCCAGCAAGGCTATGGCGGAATTCAGAAAGGCTACAATGTCCAACTACCTGCGCTGGACGATTGTTTCCGTTCCCACCGCAGGCTGGGCAAAGCAAGTGTTTCCCGACGATCCCGTGGAAGTGGCAATCGATAAGATGTGGGACAGCATTGCTTCCATAATGCGTCTCAACGAGGCCGATCCGGTGGAAGCATGGCGCAAACACATTGCAACTCTGCACCGCAGAGCGGATTTTCTCAATGCGCACAACTTCAAGTATCTGCACCTTACGTCTGCTAACGGAACGGATCTCAAGGTCGGTCTTGCCAAAGATCACCTGTGGCTTGCCGCCGAAGAAGAAGGTCAGGACGGTCTTAAATTTACGGCAAACATGCCAACGGAAGAAATTTTCACCGCTCCTCACAAGGACCACGTCGACGGCATTGTGAAAAACGCCCTTCCGCTGGTAAACAACGGAAATATCATAGACAATTTCAGCATCACCTTCAAGGACGGCAAGGTTACCGACTTTACCGCCGAAAAGGGCTACGACGCTTTAAAAGGCCTGCTGTCCACCGATGAAGGAGTGCTTCACTTGGGTGAAATAGCGTTACTCGGCAAAAACTCTCCCATCGCTCAAAGCGGAATACTGTTCTACAACACTCTGTTTGACGAAAACGCAAGTTGCCACCTTGCATTCGGCAAGGCTTACCCCACCACCGTCAGAAACGGAAACGACAAGACAAAAGAAGAACTTGCCGAAATGGGCGTAAACGACAGTCTGCAACACGTTGACTTCATGGTGGGAACTAAAGACATCAACATAAAGGGCGTTCAATATGACGGCACCGAAACTGTGCTGTTCGAAGACGGCGAATGGGTAATCTGACGCACTTTAAAACAGCGGAGAATGCAGTAATATGCTCTCCGCTTTTTAAATCGGCACATTCAGTTATATTTAAGTGACAAATTCTACAATACTGTTACAATAAACAAAGAGGACATTTCTATGAAAGCCTTAATAGTAGATGACGAAGTTAAACTTGCCGACGCACTGGCAGAACTGTTCAGACAACACAAAATACTTGTCGACGTGGTTTACGACGGTGAAGACGGACTGTATTACGCCCAAAACGGCGATTACGACGTGGTTGTGCTGGACGTGATGATGCCCCGTATGAACGGCTACGAAGTGGTACAGCGTCTGCGTCAGAACAAAAACAACGTTCCCGTTCTCATGCTCACCGCAAAAGACGACGTAAGCGCACGCGTAAAGGGTCTGGACTACGGCGCGGACGATTACCTTACCAAACCGTTTGCGACGGAAGAACTGCTTGCACGCGTAAGGGCGCTTGCACGCCGTCAGTCGGAAATGATTTACGATACCATCAGTTACAAGGATATAACCTTAAACACTTCCAACTACAAACTAGAATGCGGAAACAAAAGCGTCAGTCTTGGCGCAAAGGAATACGAAATACTGAAACTGTTGCTCACCAACCCCACGCAGGTAATCAGCAAAGATACCATTATATCAAAAGTGTGGGGACTTGACTGCGACATTACCGAAAACAACGTGGAAGCGTATATGTCCTTTATACGTAAAAAACTGTTTTATGTCGGCAGCAAACTCAACATTCTGACAAAGCGAATGTTGGGCTACTACCTGGAGATGGAAGAGTGATACGCAAACTTCGCAACAAAATCATTGTAATAAACGTTGTTCTTATGGGCATCATACTGCTGACTGCCCTTATTACCGTGTACGCAATAGGTTTTAACCGAATCAGAAACGAGTCGGATGCGCGACTGTCCACCGCTTTGAATTACATCCCGACGGACGGATCTTTCGACGAAAATCCGCTGTTTAAGGATGTGACGCTGATCATTTACGATTCGGACAGTAAACAACTGATACAGTTTTACAACAATGCGTCCTTAAACGTCCCCGCCGACGAAATAGTCGGTCACCTTCGCAACATAGTTCATCAGAGCGACAGCGGGTTTTATCTGCCGTTAAGATGTTACTACAAGTACCGCTACGAAGGAAATCTGTTTAAACTGGCGTTACTGGACGTACAGCAAAACAGCATCGGAACTTTTTCCGTGTTTTCCGTCATAACCTGTATAATAAGTCTGATGTGCTATTTCGTCATAAGTTACCTCTTGGCGAATATTGCGCTCAAACCGGTTGAAGAAAACTGGAAACAGCAAAAGCAATTTATAGCGGACGCGTCACACGAACTTAAAACACCTCTGTCCGTTATTATGGCTAACACCGAAATCATTGCTTCTCACCCGGAAGCCACCGTACAAAGTCAGATGAAATGGATAGAAAATACACGCTCCGAATCGGCAAGAATGGCCGAACTCGTTTCCAATCTGCTGTTCATAGCAAAGTCGGACGACGGATTCAAGGTACAGATGCAACGCTGCAATCTGTCCGACTGCGTGGGAAGTATGGTGCTGAGTTTCGATTCGAAATTTTACGAAAATTCCAAAAACTTCCAGTACGATTTAAAACCGGACATTTTTGTAAACGGAAACGAATCGCAACTTAAACAACTGGTGGCAATACTGTTGGACAATGCCAACAAGTATTCTGCGGGAAAAGGCGACATAGAGTTGCAACTGGACAGCACTGGCAAGACCGCAATACTTACCGTGTCCAACAACAGCGACGCCTTGACCGACGAACAACTGCACCACCTGTTTGACCGTTTCTATACCGTGGATCAGTCACGCAACAAAAATAACGGCGGAAACGGACTGGGGCTGTCCATTGCACGGGTAATTTGCGAAAATCACAACGGTCGGATAAACGCCGAATACCGGAACGGCAGACTGACCTTCACGGCGGTGTTGCCAATCAGCAAAAAACCGTTAAAAACGTCGGAGCAAAACAAAAACTGACGTCGTCGGAACAACTGAATTAATACAAGTCCGCAAGGAAATACCCTTGCGGACTTGTTTTTTTCGCGATTGAAATCATATAGACACACTTTGCCTAAAAAACATTAAAGACGACTGTGTTCAACGTGCCGCGCGGTACTTAAAGTGCAAATGCGACTTCGCACAAAATAAAAAAAGAGAGTGCGTCAACATCTCTCTTTCAGGCATACAAACAATGCCTTCCTTTGCGATAATTGTGTTTTTTGAATAACGTGGGGTGAATTTCTGCACTGACGTTATACGGTCAACCGTTGAGAATACACTCCGCCAACTGATCGCTGTCGTCCGCTATGACCGTTGCGCCGTTGTCCACGAGAAACGGTCTGTCCTTAAATCCCCAGGATACGCTGATACAGGGAAGTCCTGCGTTGTGCGCGGTCTGAATGTCCACTTCGCTGTCTCCGACGAATACGCATTCGCTCTTGTCGCAACCGAATTTGTCCATTATCATAAACACGCCTGTGGGATCGGGTTTCTTAGCCTTGCCCGTATAAGTTCCCTGTGCATATGCCACGAGATCGCCGAAGTAATACTTGCACAGCGGTCCTACGTTTTCGTGAGGTTTGTTGGAAAACACGGTGCATATTACCGATTGCGCGTTGAGTTTTTTGAGCATTTCTTCGATTCCGTCGTAAGGACGGGTGTTGTCACGACTGTGAACGCTGTAAAAATCTTCGAAATGTTTTAACGCCTGAGGCAATAAATTTTCGTTGCCCTCACCCATTGCACGCAGAAAAAGTTTCTCCGCGCCGTTACCCACCATCTGGCGCACTTTGCCTACGGTGTGTTCGGGAAGTCCCAACTGTCTCATTGTGTAGTTGACGGCATTGGCAAGGTCGTCCAGTGTGTTTAAAAGTGTTCCGTCAAGATCAAAAATTACAAGTTTTTTCATAAGTCATCCTCTATAAAGTTTTGCAAGTCCCGACTTGGCTGTTTCACGGTAGCCTTCGCCGATGTCCTTGCCTGTTTCGTACATTGTAAGTATTGCCGTGTCAAGCGTTATCTTGCGCGAATCGGCAAGAAACGTTGCCAGCCTCATTGCGTTTATGGCACGCATTGCCGCCACTGCATTGCGTTCTATACACGGTATCTGCACCAACCCATTGACGGGATCGCAGGTAAGTCCCAGATGATGTTCCAGCGCAACTTCCGCAGCGTACTCTATCTGTTCAAGTGACATACCGCACATTTCCGCAAGACCTGCGCTTGCCATTGCGCAGGCAGTGCCTATTTCCGCCTGACAACCGCATTCGGCACCGCTTATGGACGCATTGGTTTTTACAAGATTTCCTATTATTCCGGCAGTAAGCAATCCGTTGACGATTTTTTCGTCATCCCAACCGAACGTCAGTTGGTAGTAACGGAATACCGATGGTATGACTCCGCACGAACCGCACGTAGGCGCGGTAACGACTTCCGCACCGCCTGCGTTTTGTTCGCTTACCGCAAACGCATACGCCGCGACAAGTCTGTTTTCCCTTGTCTGCATGCTTTCCTTTCTGTCCGTTAAAAGTAATTTTTTTGCACGACGCTGAACGTTCAGTCCGCCTTCCAGCACGCCTTCCGCCTGCAGACCGTCCTCAATGTTTTTTACCATCACACGCCACATCTGTTTTAAATAATCCCGGATGTCGTTGCCTTCGCACCGCTCGGCATACTGCCACAATCGCAGATCGTTCTGTCTGCAAAAATCCGCAATTTGTTTGAACGTGCTAAGCGGATATACGTCCTCGTGTTCGACGGGAGATTCGCCTGCAATGACTATTTCGCCCCCGCCCACGCTGAACACCTGCATTTTGTCCACCTGTTTGCCGTCCTTATAAGCAAACAGTTCGAGTGTGTTGGGATGTACGCAGGGGCTGTCGCAGTCGAACACCACTTCACAATTTCCAAGCACTTTGCGCAATGCCCTGTCGGCGCCGTGTCCCTTGCCCGTAAGCGCAAGAGAACCGTACAAAACAGCCTTGAACTGCCGACAGTCGTGGTGCTTGTCCGCAAACAGCCTTGCAGCCTTTGCAGGTCCCATCGTGTGAGAACTGGAAGGTCCGACGCCCACTTTGTATAACTGACGTAAAGATTTCATTTTTTCTCCATTTCTATTGTCACCGGTCCGTCGTTGACCTGCGTTATAGTCATGTCCGCACCGAACACTCCGTACTTTACGGTTACGCCCTGTTGTTCGATCAGTTTTCCTGCGTGCAGATACATTTCTTTTGCACGGTCGGGACGTTCGGCAAGTTCGAAACCGGGACGGTTGCCTCGCGATGTGTCCGCCATCAGCGTAAACTGCGAAACAAGCAATATCTCACCTCCGCAATCCTTGACGGAAAGATTCATTTTGCCCTGTTCGTCTGAAAATATGCGCATGTTGGCGATTTTTCTGGCAAGATAAACGCTGCTGTCCTCCGTGTCCTCTTTTTCCACGCCCCAGTAAACGACCAATCCCTTACCTATCTGCGAAACAATGCGCCCTTCCGCTTCCAGAACGGCGCTTTTTACCCTTTGAACGACTGCTTTCATCTGTATGTCCCCGATTACTTTATTTCGTCGTTTGCCAATGCGGTAAGCATTATTTCCGCACTTTTTACGTTTGTCGCAAGGGGAATGTTCTGCACATCGCACAGCCTGAGCAACGCCGAGACATCGGGTTCATGAGGCTGACTCGTAAGAGGATCGCGCAAGAATATTACAAGATCCAACTGACCGTCGGCTATCATAGAGCCTATCTGCTGATCTCCGCCAAGAGGTCCGCTCTTCATACGCTTGATTTTAAGTCCCGTTTCACCCATTACGAGAGTTCCTGTAGTACCTGTGGCAAACAATGTGTGCTTTGCCAACACATCCTTGTACTTGATGGCAAGGTCGATCATCTGGTTTTTCTTCTTGTCGTGTGCTATAAGTGCGATTCTCATTTGCTTACCTCTCCTGAATCAATTTTGTCTTGCAGTCAACATATCTGTAACGTACCTGAACACTTCCGTTCCTTCGGGAATGGGCATCAGCGCAAATACGTGTTGCATGTGAGGAAATTCGTACAGCCTGACTTTGGCGCCTTTTTTGTCGGCGTTGTGCTTGAAAAGCAGGCAATCGGGGAAAAGCATGTCTGCCGACCCCACAAATATATCGGTGGGAGGAAATTTCTCGTCAGCGACGTCAACTCCATATACTCTGTAATCGTCACGGTCGACATTTCCCCTGTAACTTGTGCCGTACAACATCAGTTCGGGCAGATACAGCATATAATCGCCGTCCAGATAGCGTTGAATTTCGGGGTTGCGCATGGAAACATCCAGCCACGGAGAAAACAAAGTCAACGACGCAGGCAATTGCAAACCGTTGTCGGCGCAATACTTGCTAACTGCCACGGCAAGTCCTCCTCCTGCGGAATCTCCCATTACGTACACGTTGTCTTTGCCGTACTTTTTAAGCACAGTCTGCAACAGCCCTGCTACCTGTGGCACTACTGTTTCACAGGTATAATGAGGCGCTTTGTTGTAAATGGGAAACACCACGCTTACATTTGCCGCCTTGTATAACTTTTGCAAAAATCGCCAATGAAACACCATCGGTTGATATACGTAAGATCCGCCGTGCAGATAAAACACGCATTTTTCGCCGCTGCCGAATGTATAACACAAGGTGTCCTGTTCCGTATAACTGTCCGGCTTGATAATGCGCGAATACAGTAGCGGAACCTTGTAACTGCGACTGTTCTGACGCATCTTGCCGTCGATACATGAGGAAAGGTCGCCCAACATGCGTATTCGCGCCTGTTTGGCTTTATTGAGTATTTCGTCGGTAAAGCTACTTTGTATACTTTTCACTCCTTCCCTTCCTTTACTAACTCGCGTATTTTTGCAAAAGTTTCCTGACTTATTACGTGTTCTATACGACAGGCGTCGCTTTCCGCCACAGCGGGGTCAACTCCCAACGACAACAGAAATGAAGTCAGGACATGGTGTTTTTCGTACACGCTTTCGGCATACCGTCTGCCCTCAACGGTAAAATCTATATTGCCTCTTTTGTCCACGGTGATATATCCTTTGGATTGAAGTATTCCCATCGCTCGGGAAACACTGGGCTTGGAGTACTGCAAAAAGTTGGCAACGTCTATTGCGTGAACTGCGGCGTTTTTCTCCTTCAGTATCAGAATGCTTTCCAGATACATTTCGCCCGATTCGTGACTTCTCATTTCTGTCCTCCGCCCTTTATATTTTCAATTATACCATATCGTAAGAATAAAAATCAACTGTCGGACACAACATTGACAAAAAGCCCGAGAAAGCATTTAACTTTCTCGGACTTTTGACGTCGTACATCGACGGAAAAATTCAGAATATAAACATATCACCACTTGGGACGAATAAACTTCTTGTCCTTTTCTTCCAGATCCAGTCCAAGCGTTCCGCCCGGATTCATCAGGTTGTCGGGGTCGAAGTGATGTTTGAGCGCCTTTAATATTTCCATCTGATTGGTACCTATCTGACCTTCCAGCCACGGGGCAAAGAACTTGCCTATTCCGTGGTGGTGAGATATGGCGGCACCGCTTTTTTGAATGTGATCGAGTATTCCCGTCCAGTAATCCACAAATTCTTCCAAAGTCGTCATACGTGCAATGAAAATAAAATACAGATTGGCACCCTGCGGATAACAGTGGGACATGTGCGTCATACATATTGTATCAGGTCTGCTGTGACAGTACTCGCGGACAAGTTGATGTACGTGTTCCATCTGGCTCCATGTGACGCTGCACTCGAGGGTGTCGGTCATAATACCGAAGTCCTGCATTGTGTCGCGCAGATAGGGATCGGTAAAACGTCCTTTTTCCCAAGCCGATGTAACCGCGCCGGTAAGACTCAACGCCTTGTACTTGCGACATATGCGTTTGACGTTGCGCGCAATGTTTTTGCAAAATCCCCTTTCGCCGTCGGTGAATCCCAAAAACAGGCAACGTTGGTGCGGTTTGTATCCCAATGAGGACAGCATACCTGCAAGAGGCGATTCGTCAACACCGTAAAGGCGCATCATACAATCCGTTTCTTCAGGATCGGACAAACGGAATACGCTGGGATGTCCGCATTCGCACTGCATGATTTCCCTCGCCGCTTCCATTGCCGAATTCCAGTCTCTGAACATAAAGGAAAATTTGAAATGATTTTCCGGCATATAGCGGAAAACTTTCAACGTTACGTGCGTAAGTACTCCGAAAGCACCTTCCGAACCCATCATTATCTGATTGATGTCCGGTCCGGTTGCCTTTGCAGGGAAGGGTTCAGTCTTGACAATGCCTCTTGGAGTAACGTATTCCTGCGCAATTACGATGTCCTCTATTTTTCCGTAGTAGGTAGAGTTCTGTCCTGCTCCTCTCGTGACAGTCCAGCCTCCCACCGAAGAATATTCGAAGGACTGCGGAAAATGTCCGCAGGTGTAGGCGCGTTTGGCATTGAACAGTTTTACCGCATTGTTGAGCGTTTCTTCCAGTTTCGGACCCGACATACCCGCTTCCACGGTGATTGTCTGATCCACTTCGTTGAAATCTACTACTTTGTTGAAGTTCTTGCGCATATCGAGAGAAATGCCGCCCTTCATACATTCCACTCCGCGGGTGACGCTGGATCCTCCGCCGTAAACGTAGAGAGGTATTTTTTCCTGCGTACACAACTTTACTATCTGCTCTATCTGTTCTTTGTCCGACGGATATACAACCACATCGGGAATGTTTTGCGCGATGTGCTGTCTTAAACGCAACAGGTCGTACATCGTCTTGCCGTAAGCAACGGACAATCGGTCGTAATCGCTTACGGACACGTTTTCCTCGCCCGCAATCTCTTTCAGTCTGTCAATTACAGCGTCGGGCAAATTTACCTTCTTGTCAAGAGTGACTTCTTCCAGTCCCAACGGTTCGCTGTACTGTCTGAAATCGTCGTCGGTAAGATGAAAAATTTCCTTCATCATCTTGTACAACGTTTCCTTGGGTACTTTGTTGTACTCGGGATCGCCCCATTTGAAAATGGAACGGTAACTCTTTGCCGGCGGTTTTTTAAGATACCATGCGGGTTCAAAACCCTTGTACGGTTTACTCATAGTCTGCTCCTTTCAGTCTTCCAGTTTGAGATAGAATTTCTGCAACTTGGAATAAAGTTTAAGATAGATGTTTTTATAGATTTCGTTGTATTTTCTGACGCATTTCGGATCGGGAGTAAAACAATCGGTGTAATGAACCATTGCTTTGACGGCGCTGTGCGCGTCAGGGTAAACGCCTTTGGCTGTCATTACCACTATCGCCGCGCCAAGTGCGCTTGTTTCATAGGTCTGAACACGCCTTACGGGTTTGTTGAACACGTTGGCCGCTATCTGACAGATAAGGTCGCTTTGCGAGCCTCCGCCTGACACAGATATTTGTCTGATATGTATTTTTCCCCTGCGTTCCATTCTTTCCAGTCCTTCACGCAGAGCAAAATCGATGCCCTCTATTATAGCACGGTAAACGTGAGCGCGCGTGTGGAAATCGGTAAACCCTATTATCGCTCCTTTTGCCTCGGGAGTGGTAAGTCCCGCCTGCCAGAAAGGTTGCAATACCAGTCCGTCGCTTCCTGCAGGAATGGAGGCTATTTCCTCGTTCATCATTTCTTCAACGCTTTTTCCCTCTTCGGCGGCGCGTTTTTCGAGATGCTGGGCGAAATTCTTTTTAAACCAACTTATCATCCAGTAACCGCGGAAAATCTGCACTTCGGGATTGTAGTAATCTTTAAGCACCGCAGGATAAGACGGCATAAAGGGTTCCGGCTCGAAATACTTCTTGCTGCTGAACTGTACAGTGCTGCTTGTGCCGAAGGAAATGCTTGCCACGTCGCTGTCTATACAACCTACGCCCAACGTTTCGCATCCCTTGTCGCTGCCCGACGCAATGATTTCCAGTCCCTCGGGCAACCCCGTAAGCGCGCTTACCTCCGCAGTTATCGTACCCATGACTTCACCGGGACTGACAAGCGGAGTCATCATCGACAACGGCAGTTCGAATATTGGGAAAAGCAATTCGTTTTCCTTGAACCAACGCTTTTTCTTGTTGTAAAAGGGAAGATGCCCTATTGCCGAGGCGTAGCAATCCACCAGATTGCCCGTCAGTTTGTAATTGATATAGGCGGACAGATGCGCAACTTTGTCCACCTTTGCCCATATCTCGGGCTGGTTTTGCCTTACCCACGTCGTCTTGATCTTCTTGCGTATCGCATTGATGGTACGCGTCATCCCCACCAGAGAAAAAGCAACGCGTTGCAGCGCGGGTAACTTGGTGTCCAGTTTTGCCATTCGCTGATCCGACCACAGAATACAGTTTCGCAATACGTTGCGGTCAGCGTCCAGCAAAACCGCGGTATCACGGAACGTATCCACCGACATTGCCACGACTTCCTTTAAAAGCGAGGGATTTTCTTCGCTTACCGAACGGCATATTTCGCACAGCACTTCCCAGTACATTTCCGGATCCTGCTCCATATACCCGTTCTGCTTGGACAAATAGGGCTTGTACTTAACCTGTTTTTTCACGAGAAGGTTGCCATGCTGATCGAACACTATTCCTCGCATGCTCTGAGTTCCTATGTCTATGACAAAAGCATTGGGCATAATCAAATCTCCATATCTGTTGTAGTTATAACGTCGACATCGCTGTCGAACACTTTGCTTAAAACCACGCTTCCCGACGGAAGAGGTGTCGTTACCGTTACGTTTGCCAACATTTGCATAAGTTTAAAAATTTTGTCTTTGGGAATTTCGGCGGACGTTCTTACGGACACGACAGGAAAACCTTTAACCGTAGTACGCACGCTCGTGCATACAGTGCGCATGGGACACGTCATTTCGTCATAGGCAAATTGCTTGCCTCGTTTGCACCTTGCGCCCTCCACTTCGATGCCGTTTGCGCCCTCGGTAACCTTCAGTCGGCAACTGTTGGGACACACTATACATATCAGTTCCATAGGCTAATCCTCCATACGCAGTTCTATACGGCTTTTCCGACTTGTCGCCGAAGATAAGTCAACCGTTATTCTCTGCATTTCGGGCGGTGACAAATGTAAGAATTTTTTTGAAAACACGCAGTTGCCGTCGATATATACTGCTACCTTTTTGTCCGTAACTATATCTGCGCTTCTGAAATACAGTATTGTCTTGTCACGCCTGTCGTTTATGTTGATTTTTTGCGGTACGTTGTACGAAAAAGCCTTGTCCGCCACAATGTCTATAAGACAACGTCCCGACCTTTCGGAACAGCTTCCGTTCGCAGCCGTTTCACCGCTTTCGGACACGTAGTCCACCAGATCGTTGACGTGCAAAGCGTTTCCGCAACAGAAAATACCCGTGCGCATCGTTTCGAGATTCTGATCCACGAGCGGACCTTTTGTTCTCTTGTCCAGTTGCACTCCGAGCGCGGTGGCTATTTCGTTTTCCGGAATAAGTCCGACTGCCAATATAAGACAATCGCAATCGACGATTTTTTCGGTACCTTTTACAGGACGCATCTGTTTGTCTACCTGACAGATTTCCACCGCTTCCACACGTCTGTCGCCCAACACCCTTGTAACCGTTGTGGACAGATGTAGCGGAATGTTGAAATCTTCAAGACACTGATGTATGTTGCGAGGCAATCCGCTGGGGGTGCTTTTGGCTTCGTAAACTCCTTCCACCGTTGCGCCTTCGAGAGTAAGACGTCGCGCCATTATAAGTCCGATATCCCCCGAACCCAAAATAACGCACTTCCTGCCCGGCATAACGCCTTCGAGATTGACAAGGTTCTGAGCCGTACCCGCGGTAAACACGCCTGCGCCTCTGTCCCCCTGAACGAAAATCTGATTGCGTGTACGCTCGCGACAACCTGTTGCCAGAATTATCTTCTTGCATTGTGCCTGCTTCACTCCGTCACGGCAGAGGTAGGTCACTGTAAAACCGTCCTCTGCCTTGTGCTGAATGTCCGTGACAAACGACCAGAGGCTGACCTGTACGTTGCTGCTTTTTAACAAAGCGGTAAATCGCTCGGCGTATTCGGGTCCTGACAGTTTTTCCCCGAAACGTATTACGCCGAATCCGTCGTGTATACACTGTTTCAGAATACCGCCCAACCGTCCTTCACGCTCTATAAGCAATGTTTTCTTGCCCGACTTGTCGGCACGCAATACTGCCGACAGCCCGGCAGGACCGCCGCCTATAACTATAATGTCGTAAAATGCCATGTCATTCCTCACGTCTGTACTTATCTTTTATTTCGCCGTAACACAGGTTACTGCCGATATCGCCTTTACGCACCTGACTGATGTCCGTTTTCTTGCATTGAGCGATTGTCTTCATTACCACAGGCATACAGAATCCGCCCTGACATCTTCCCATGCCCGCTCTGACACGCCTTTTTACTCCGTCTACCGTCGCAACTCCGAGATTGTTGTTGACGGCATCCTTTATCTCGCCCAGGCTGACTTCTTCGCAACGGCACACTATTGTACCGTAATCGGGATTTTGAGATATATACTTTTGCTGTGTCTGTCTGTCCAGTTGTCTTATACACACGGGCGGTTTACGGACGGGCTGCCAATTTTGTTTATACGTAACGTCCACTCCGCTGTCCTTTAAAGCACTGACCGCCATTTCCTTAACGTCAAGCGCGATTGCAGGTGCGGCTGTAAGCCCCGGCGACTGAATACCCGCCACATGAATCAGATTGTCCACTTCTCCGCTGCGCTCGATGATGAAATCTTCTTCGTACGTTGACGCACGCACACCGGAAAAATAGGCTATAACACTGCTTTTCTGCAATGGCGGAAAGCACAATTTCTGTTTGTTGAACACATTGTCCACACTTTGCTGGGTGGTGGAAACGTCTTCACGTTCGGGCGTTTCTATTGCGTCCGGTCCTAAAAGAACATTGCCGTCAACGGTGATGACAATTCCGCCGCCCTTGGTGTTCTTGTTGGCACGCATTCCTTTTAACGTGGGAGACAGGCTGATTGCATGCTGAGGCAGATCGGGCGCGTTTTTGTCCAGCAACAGGTCGGTACCCTTACGCGGATGTATGGAAAAATACCTGTCCTGCGCCATTTCGGCAACTTTGTCGGCAAATACGCCTGCGCAGTTGATGACTACGTCGGCAAACAGCGTTCCTCTGTTGGTAACCACTGCCGTTACACGCCTGCCCACACGCACCATTGACTGTACCGCCGTGTCGAAACTGAATTTTACTCCGTTTGTACATGCGTTTTCCGCATAGGCGATGGTCAGTTTGTAAGGAGATACCGCACCTGTTGAACCGATTCGCAAAGCCCCTTTACAGTAAGAGGCGACGGCGGGTTCCAGTCTTGCCATCTCCTTGCCTATGATGGTAACGGAAGGAATGTTGTGCTTGCGTGCCCTGACAAGCATTGACTTGGCAAGGAAACGCATGAGTCTGTCCTTGAAGATGACGTACTGACCGTCACGGCGGAAGTCTACGCCCAACTGCTCGCACACCTTGCCGTACATCGCGTTGCCCCTGACGACGTAATGAAGTTTTAAACTTTTTCCCTTTAAGTCGATGCCCGCGTGAACCATTCCGTCATTTGCTCCGCTTGCACCGTGCGCTACGTCGCTGTGTTTTTCCACCACAAGCACGCTTGCGTTAAGTTGCGAAAGTTCGCGCGCAACGGAACAGCCTATAATTCCCGCACCGATGACAACTACATTCCATCTTGTGTCCTGCAAACTGTCGTCCCTGATGTCGGGCAGGTATTCCTTTGAAGGCACATAGCCCTTCAACACGATGTCGTTGACCACACGCCTGTTGCTCTTCTTGTCGACAAACATCTTGCCGACATCCACTATGTCCTTCCAATCGGACATTTCCCCCTTCAGAATAACGCTTCTGTCCGTCAAAGTAACGTCGATGTCGACATTGTACTTTTTCTTGGCCTTTTTGACGATAGAGGTAATCATTGATGCTCCCCGGTGTAAAATGAACGCCTTTTTCTTATATTTGATTTAATTATATGTCAACGAAAATGAAAAAGCAATCTCCGGTTTTTCATTAATAATCAGGGGTTACACATATATTTTACAACAAGCAGAAAAAAAAGCAATAGTTTGATAAAAAAACGCTGCCGTAAAGTAATTAAACGTCAAAAAGGTGTGACGTAATGCGATTTTTTACACGAAGGAAATTTCAAATCGCAAAAGGAGTTTTTAGGTGAACGCTTGACAACAGGAAGATGTGAACCTTTTTAATTGAATTTTGCCGTAACGCGCTTATAACTACCGCAGTAAACCGTAATCGTCAGTTAAACTAAACGCAAAAAAAACAATCTGACATTGAAAAATCCCCCGACTGACTCAATCGGGGGATAACTGACAGAAATTGTCAGTCGACAAACTGTACCGCGTCGCCGTAAGTGTCTTCTATAAATTGAGCGACTTTTTCGCTTTTCAACACTTCCGCAATGGCATGGGCAATGTCGCTGTCGGCGTTTTCCGCACGCACCGCAACTACGTTTGCGTACTTTCTCGTAACTTCCGCATCCTCGGTTGCAAGAGCCTCTTTAAGACCGGCAAGCAATGCGTAATTTCCGGGGATAACGGCAATGTCCACATCGTTAAGCGATGATGCCAGCAGACTCGCCGACACTTCTCGGTACTGATGTCCTTGCCAATCGCAGTCGTCTACTGAAATCGTTTCCTTGTCGTTGACAACGGTGATTATTCCCAACTGTTCCAAAAGACGCAGGGCGCGCGATTGATTAGTGCGGTCGTTGGTGACGGAAATCACAAGATTTTCCTTGGAAAAAATTTCATCTACGCTCTCTCCCGTTGCTTTGCCGCCCTTGTAAACGCCCAACGGTTCAACGTGCACTTCGCAAATACTGACCAGTTTGTCCGATTCGCCTACTGAACGATTGTATTCGTCAAGATAAATTCCGTGCTGGAAATAGTTGGCGAACGTATCTCCCGCAGAGGTCGCCGGATTGAGCAAAGCGTATTCGTCCACCCGTTTAACTTCGATTTTTATGTTGTATTCCTGTTGCAAAATTTCTTTGGCAAATTCCAGAATTTCCGCATGGGGAACGGACGTCGCGCCGATATAAACGGTGCCGTCCTTGCCTATACCGTCGGTGACGGGGTTACATGCCGCGGCAAACACCGCCACAACCGACAAACAAACCGCAAGTGCAAATACATATAATCTTTTCATATCGATTCTCCTTTATGTTCAACTGTCAATTTAATACTTACTACGCATTTTTCTTGTCGATAAATCTGACGACAATGTTAAAAATCAACTGCGCCAACTGAACTATTGCGACTAACACGACGACGCACATCAGTATCATTGCAAAATCGTAATTTATAAAACCTTCCTGATAGGCAAGGTTGCCCAGTCCTCCTCCGCCTACGGTACCCGCCATTGCGGAATAACCTACAAGATTGATGAATGTAAGACATGCTCCCCTCAACAGTCCCGGCAAACATTCGGGAACAAGCACCTTGTACACGGTCTGCCACCAGCCGGCACCTACCGAGCGGGCGGCTTCTATAAGTCCGCGGTCCAGTTCGCGCATTGCACTGTCCGTCACTCTTGCTGTAAAAGGAATGGCGGCGATTGTCAGAGGAACTATTGCCGAAGTCGTTCCAAGCGTTGTCCCCACAATCCATCTGGTAAATGGCAACAGCAAAATAAGCAAAATGATAAAGGGAATACTGCGTCCTATGTTTACCACCGCTTCGCACACTATATTTAAAAATTTGTTGGGACGTATACCGTTTTTCGATGTTACGTAGGCAAGAATTCCCAACGGAATACCCACTGCGCAGGCTATGAGAGACGCCACCGTCACCATATACAACGTTTCGCCCGCAGCCGACGTAATCTTGCTTAAATATATCTGCCATGAGTATTTCATTACTTTACACCTCCGTAATGCAATATCTTCCGAGTAACGGGACTGGCGGGAGAGTCAAACACTTTTTCGACGCTTCCGCATTCCGCAATACCCGCGTCGTCCAGCACCGCCACCTTGTTGCAAAAGTTCTTTACAGCTCCTATCTCGTGAGTGATAAACACAATCGTAACGCCCAGTTTGCAGTTGATGTCTTTGAGCAATTGCAAAATACTGTATGCGGTAAGGCTGTCAAGCGCACTGGTTGCCTCGTCGCACAGCAATACGTCGGGATTGTTTGCAAGCGCTCTTGCAATGGCAACTCGCTGTTTCTGTCCGCCTGACAGTTGCGACGGGTAACTGTCAGCCTTGTCGCCGAGATCGACATAGCCTAACAGTTCCTTTACCCGACTGTCAATCGTCTGTCTGTCTGCGCCCGCTATTTCCAGAGGAAAAGCAACGTTGCGAAATACCGTGCGCTGATTGAATAAATTGAAATTCTGAAAAATCATCGCTATCTTGCGTCGCTGCAAATTGAGGTTCTTTTCACTAAGTGCGGAGAGGTCTACTCCGTTGACGGTGATTTTGCCCGATGTCGGCTTTTCCAGAAGATTTATACACCTTGCAAGAGTGCTTTTACCTGCGCCGGACACTCCTACGATTCCGAATATATCACCTTTATTTACAGTAAGAGTAACATCCTTCAATGCTACGACTTCCTTTCCCTTGAATTTGTAAGTTTTGTTTAAATTTTCTATTCTGATTACTTCACGTATTTCCGTCGATTGTCGCGTCATTCTGAACACCTCGCTGTTTTTAACAATAAAAAAAGAATTAGTATACTGTGTTACTAATTCTTCGCAAAAAAAGCCATGGGTAATGTAGTTTATTAAACCGTCATTCCCATAGCCTCAGCATCATCATCATGTTGTTGTTTAAAATAATACTCATAAATATCCGCCTTTTGATGAGTTGGCTATATTATACACACAACTTTTTGACTTGTAAAGCGATTCAGACTAATATTTTTTTATGGAAAACGTCATTTTTATATCAGATGTTTCTGATGACAGCATTTTTTTAAAGCAGATAAATGAGGAAATTGCGATGCCACGCACTCTTGCAATGCAGTCGGGCAAATCCGACAATAAAACAGCCGTACGGAAATTTCCGTACGGCTGTCAAATGAAAAATTACATATAAGGCGTTACTCAACAACAAGTTCGCCGTCTTTTACGTCAACTGTCAAGGTTGTGTCGGGAGCAAGATCCGATTGTAATATTTTACGCGCGATAAGCGTTTCGACATTGTGCTGTACAAATCTCTTAAGCGGTCTTGCACCATATACGGGATCGTAGCCGCCTTCGGCAATAAACTTTCTTGCACTGTCCGTAACGTTGAGTTTCAGTTGTTTGTCGCTCAGTCTGTGTTGCAAAGCAGCAATAAGCAGATCTACGATCTTGGCAATTTCTTCCTTTGTCAACGGCTTGAACAGAATTATTTCATCCAGTCTGTTGAGGAATTCGGGACGGAACTGATGTTTAAGCAACTGATGAACTTCTTCTTCCGCTTCCGCAGTCAACTTGCCTTCTTTTTCGATACTGTCAAGAATGATCGAGGAACCGAGGTTACTTGTCAGAATGATGATGGTATTTTTGAAGTCTACCGTACGTCCCTGACTGTCCGTTACACGACCGTCGTCCAGAATCTGCAACAGCACGTTGAACACATCGGGATGCGCCTTTTCGATTTCGTCGAACAGTATTACCGAATAGGGTTTACGACGTACCGCTTCGGTCAGTTGTCCGCCCTCTTCGTAACCTACATATCCCGGAGGAGCACCGATCAGACGGGACACGGAGTATTTCTCCATGTATTCGCTCATGTCGATACGTACCATGTTGCGCTGATCGTCGAACAGATTTTCCGCAAGAGTCTTGGCAAGTTCCGTCTTACCTACACCGGTAGGTCCTAAGAACATAAAACTGCCTATGGGACGGTTGGGGTCTATAATGCCGGCACGCGAACGCAATATCGCATCGCACACTTTCGTCACCGCGTCGTCCTGACCGATTACACGTTTGTGCATTATTTCGGGCAACTGCAACAGCTTCTGTTTTTCGCTCGTTTCCAGTTTGGAAACGGGTATACCCGTCCAACGGCTGATGATACGCGCGATTTCTTCGTCCGTCACCTTGTCACGCAGCAGACTGTCGCCGCGGTTGTTGATGCGTTGTTCCTGTTCGTGCAACTGTCTTGTAAGTTCGGGAAGGTCGCCGTATTTGAGTTTGGAAAGTCTTGCAAGGTCGTAACTGTGTTCGGCAGTCTGTATTTCAGCATTGACCTGATCGATCTTTTCACGCAGACTCTGCACCTTGGCAATGTCTTTCTTTTCGTTTTCCCAACGTGCCTTCATCGAATTGTAGGTTTCTTTGAGTTTGGCAAGTTCTTTGGAAATTTCTTCCTTGTGCGCGACGGCAAGTTTGTCCGTTTCCTTTTTGAGCGCTTCCTGCTCTATTTCCAACTGCATTATTTTACGGCTGATATCGTCCATTTCCACAGGCATGGAATCCATCTCCGTTCTTATCATTGCGCAAGCCTCGTCCACAAGGTCTATTGCCTTGTCGGGCAAGTATCTGTCGCTGATATACCTGTCGGACAATACGCTGGCACTTATTAATGCCGAGTCCTGAATCTTTACGCCGTGAAATACTTCGTAACGGTTTTTAAGTCCGCGCAGAATCGATATAGTGTCTTCCACTGTAGGTTCGTTGACCATTACAGGCTGGAAACGACGTTCAAGCGCAGGATCTTTTTCTATATACTGACGATATTCGTCCAGGGTGGTTGCACCGATGCAATGCAATTCACCCCTTGCAAGCATGGGCTTTAAAAGATTTCCTGCATCCATTGCACCGTCCGACTTGCCCGCACCCACTATAGTGTGCAGTTCGTCGATAAACAGTATAATCTTGCCCTCGCTCTTTTTGACTTCCTGCAAAACTGCCTTTAAACGTTCTTCGAATTCCCCACGGAACTTGGCGCCCGCTATAAGCGCGCCTATATCCAAAGAGAACAACTTTCTGTCCTTTAAGCCGGTAGGAACGTCTCCGCGCATTATACGCTGAGCCAGTCCTTCGGCGATTGCCGTTTTACCTACGCCCGCTTCACCTATCAGAACGGGGTTGTTCTTGGTTTTACGGGAAAGAATCTGTATACAACTACGTATTTCGTTTTCTCTGCCTATTACGGGATCGAGTTTCTGCTGACGCGCAAGTTCTACCAGATCGCTGCCGTACTTGCTGAGTACGTCATAGGTTGATTCGGGACTGTCGCTTGTTACCCTGACGTTGCCCCTCACCTTCATAAGAGCGGACATAAAACTGTTCTTCTCCACTCCGAACTGTCTGAACAACTGCGTCATTGTGCTGTCGGGTTTGTCGAGCAACGCTATAAACAGATGTTCGACGGAAACATATTCGTCCTTCATTTCCGCAGCGCACTTCTCGGCGTTGTTAAGCGTTTCGTTGAGACGTGCCGACAGATAAACTTCCGACACGTTTGACATCTTGGGAAGACGGGCAACTTCCGCATTGGCGCGTTGAAGCAAAGCGGAACAATCTACACCCGACGCCTGTAACACAGAACGTACAATGGATTGATCATCGTCAAGCAAACCGCACAACAGGTGTACCTGTTGCAATTCGCTGTTACCGTTTTCCATTGCAACGGATTGCGCTTGCTGCAAAGCCGAAAGAGATTTCTGAGTCAATTTTTGCATGTTCATTGTATTCACCACCTTTGGTCTAAAAGCCTTGAAAAATCTGAATTAATTGTTAAAAAACACGTAACGTCCTGATGTTTTTATACGTGTATGTTTTCTGCAAGATACTTGGCGTACCGACGTTTGATTTCGTGTACGCTTTTTTCGGAACAGCCCTGCGCAAAATACACGCCAAGCAGTTCGTCAAAGTTGTTGATATATGCCGTTATACACTCCGCAATTTGCGAGTCAGTGATATAATCGTCGGGTTTTTGCAACAACCTGACAAAACGTCCGCTGTCATCGGTACCGCTTGTACGCTGTCCCAATGCGTCCTGTTCCAATTGCATGAACAAAGCGTAAAAACGTTTCATGCCTTCGAGCAGGTCGCTGTTCTGACTGCGTAGCGAAACACGCAGTCTCGCGATGCAACCGTCACTGTCGACAAGTTCCACGCTGTAGCGCACAGTTGGTTTGTATCTGTAAGGCAAAGCACTGAATATGGTAGCCATGCTTACAGAAGGCATATTGCTGAACCGCATTGTGCTGTGAGGCAAAATAAGTTGTTCCACCTCGGCAAAAATGTCGTGCATACGCTTTTCGGGCGTGGAGTAACTGAAATGCTCGCCCAATATACGATTGACCATATTGGAACGGGATATTCCCTGCTTAGCCGCAAGATTGTCAACCTGTTCCACTACGTCGTCCGACAACAGCAGACTGTAAATCTTTTTTGCCACGGTGACCTCCTTTTACCGATAACTTTACCGATGTTCTTTAACTGTACCTATTATACCACACTTTATTAAATTGTCAACAAAATTATTAACTTTAATGACAAATTATTTATATTTTTTTTGAAATTTTTCGGAATTTTTCAACATACAGAATGGCGACAAAGAGTAAAAATCATTTTGCTCCAAAAATACCGTATTAAACGGCTGACAAGCCGAATTGCCTCTTGTCTACACTTGTGTGTTTAATATATAAATACATTAAACAATTAGTGCCGCTGTTTGGGAAATATCGGCATTGCGGTAGGACTTTGCAATTTAAGTTTGCATTTCTGCCGTGATTGCACTTCCGCCGTAAATACTGACCGCCGTTTAGCCGATGTTTGCCCGACACGCGCTTTCGCTAAAAAAAATGCAGACGCAATCAATGCGTCTGCAAAATCGTTGTAAATCAATATTTTACTTTTTATCTTCGGTGTGTGAAATGACGTGCACATCCAACTGGTTGAAAGGTATTTCGATGTTTTCTTCGTCGAAACGTTTCTTCACTTCTTCCAGCATTGCGTGATTGACTTCCCAGTAATCACCCGTATTTACCCAAACTTTAACTATAATGTTTATGGAACTTTCACCGTGCGAAGATATTTTTATAAACGGTTCGGGCTGTTTTAATATTTTTTCCATTCCGTCGCAAATGTCGCGCAGAACTTTTTCCGCACGAGTGAAGTCTTCACTGTACGAAATGGCAAATGTAAGATCCAAACGGCGCACCGGTTTGGCAGAATAGTTGACGATACAGTCGTTGGACAACGCTCCGTTGGGTATGAGCACCAGTTTGTTGTCGGGAGTCGTAAGGTAAGTATAGAACAAATGAATGTCTTCTACCGTACCGCTGTGACTTTGCGCTTCGATGTAGTCGCCAATCTTGAAGGGGCGCATTGTAAATATTATCAGTCCGCCGGCAAAATTTGCAAGAGAGCCCTGCACGGCAAGACCGATGGCAACGCCTACCGACGCTATTATTGAACCTATTGCCGCTGTTTCCACTCCGATGTATCCCAAAAAAATCAGAAACAGCAACAACTTGAGTCCCTTGCGGATAAACGAGTAAGTTACGGTGTAGATTGTCTTTTCCACACCTTTCTTCATCATTACCTTGCGCACCGATTTGGCAATACTGTTTACTACCGCAAACAATATAAACAGTACTACAAGACCGATTAAAAGTTTTACGCCGTAAGTCGCTATCCATTCGATTACGGACTGGAGTATTCCCTCCCAACTGAAATCGGCGGTTGTGCCTGCAGTGGCACTGCCTTCCGTTTCGCTGACGGTTGCTAAATTCAATAACATCTTTTTCCTCGTATAATCAAAGTTTGAGCCATTTTAAAAATTCATTGAACTGACGGGACATTTGTTCGATACTGCCGTTGTTTATTATATAGTAATCGGCAATGGCAATAGGTCCGCCCTTTTCGCTGTTTTCTATTTCGGCAAAGTCTCTGCCGCAAGCCTGTTCGGGGGTGAGCGGACGTATTTCTCTTTTGGCAAGTCTGCTGTAACGCACCGAACTGTTGGTCACAACCGCAAGTATCACGAGATCGTCGCCGTACCTTTCCTTTAAATAGGTGTACTCCGACCACGAATACAATCCGTCAAGCACCACGTTTCCTTTCTTTAAAAGTTGGTCTATCTCGTCGGCAAGCAACAGTGCAAACGCTCCCATTCCGTACTGCTTGCGCAATCCCTCGCGCATGGCACGCTCGTTCTGTTCGTTGACGGGTATTCCCTGTTTCTTCAACTGTGAAACGGTAACACCGCCGAAATATACTTTTCCCCATCCGCGATCGGTAAACATCTCGGTCAGAACCGATTTGCCCGATCCGCACATTCCTACTACCGCAACGGCCTTGTTGCCCATTGGTATTTCCTCCCCTAAATCGCTTTATCTGTTTTCAAATGTCTTTTTTTCCAGCGGTGCGCTACAGTTGGGACATTTAAGACTGTATTCTTCCAATCTCGTTCCGCAGTACGGACACTGATAGTAACTGTCTTTCTGCGTCTTCTGCAATCTGCCGTCCACCAGTTTGAAACCCGTAAGGTAACTCTTGGCAATGAGTTGTTTTACGGTCTCGTTTGTTTTCTTTTCGTCCATGCCGTAGGTACTGGCAAGATCCGCAATCGAATAAATGCCGTCTTCCGTGATGGAACGCAAAATCCCCTTCTGACTGCGCAGTCCGCCGAAACTTACCCATGCTATAGGACAACCGTAAAAACCTGCAACTATTCCGATTATACCTATCGCCAATAAAAACCACAGACCTTTTATAGCGCCGAAAATAGTCATCAATATACCCGCAGGCAATGCAACCGACAAAACTAATGCCAGCACAAATCTGCTGCGGATCTGCTTGTTTAAATATTGCATAATTCCCCTCCTGCCGATACGCAGTAAAACGCGCCACTGTTAATTAATATGATACCAAAGGTCGGCAACATTGTCAATGCAAATGATTTCTATTGTAATAAAGAATATAAATAAAATCAGCGTCGGTCTGCACGAACGCAAACCGTCGGCCGGAATATACAATGGTTCCCTGTGCCTTTAGAATTTTCGTTACTCCGCCTTCGTCAACAGGTATTTTGCGTAGCGTACAGCCCGTTACAATGGCACCGACAAGTTGAGGTTTACCGCTGTTTTTGTTTATATTTTCCCCGAATTCAACGAAAAAAAATCGATTTTTGCGTACAGCGCATTGAAAAACAGCCCTACGTACCGCTATTTACAAAAAAAAACATTGCACAAAGTTTTTAATGTGGTATAATAAACACAAATATACCGTGTCCTGTAAGGACATCGATCGGAAAGGAGAACAATAATGCCGGACAAGAAGAAAATTGTCGTAGCATACGTCGAAGCGGGCATGGGACACATCGTCACCGCACAGGCTATTTCCGATGCATTGAGAAAATACTACAGCGACAAAGCCGAAGTTAAAGACGTCTACTTTTTCCAGCAACAGGGAGACGTAAAGATGGTTGCGTTTGAACAGGGACTCATAGAACAAGTCAAGTTGTCAAACAAAGTCAAAGGCTGGGGCAATGTGTGGTTTAAAGCAATGCAGATCGGAGACAATCCGCAGAAACTTTTGCACGATATTCACGAAACTTTTTTCAAGAACGTAAAAGAAACTTCATTCGAATTGTTCAGTCAACTTCAATGCGATATATTCGTTTGCACTCACTATATACCTATTCACTTTGCGTGCGAATATAAAGCGCTTCATCCTGAAAGCAAGATGAAGATTGTAACTTACGTTCCCGACAACAACGTACACGGCTGGTGGGACAATCGGGTGGATCTTACCATTACCAACAACGAAAAGGCAACTCAGTTTGCCATTACGACACTGGGATTTCCTCCCACAAACATCAAAACAGTTCCTTTGTTGGCGCGCGAAGCCATTAAAAACGCCACAGCGGACAAGCAACTGTGCAGACAGAAATTCGGAATAGACCCCGACGCGTTTGCAGTCGTACTGGCTGACGGAGCATACGCTTCCGCCAATATGATGAGTTGTACGAAAGAACTGCTGAAAACAGACAAAAAAATCACGATACTTGCCATTGCCGGCAAAAACGAAAAGGCTTTTGCAAAGTTGCAGGAAAAAATCGACAACGAAGAAATTCCCGACAACATCACATTAAAGCCCTACCGTTTCTTGCCCGACGCCTACGAACTTTACTGCGCGGCAGATATATTCGTAACAAAGGGAGGTCCCAACGCAATTTGCGACAGTATGTTTATGCACACTCCCGTAATTGTAAACTACTGCGCTACTCCCATTGAGGAATATACGGCAAAACTATTCTGCACTACCTATAAATGCGGAAAATACATCAGGACAAAAAAAGCCATACGTCAACAAATCGAACGCTGGATCGACAATCCCGAACCGTTGCGCAAACTGCAACAGAATACCCTTGTGTTCGACGTGAATTCAAGCGGAGAAAAAAATATTGCGGATTTGCTGATGAAATTGTAACATTTATTCAAAAACGGAAACGCCCTTGTAAAGCACGTTTAATCGGTGCGGATTACAAGGGCGTTTTTATAATTCGGATTTAAACAGTAACAGAGAAAAACAAATTCAGTTTTCCGGAAACGCGAAGTCAAACTTGGCGGTAAAACAAGTCTTTCCATCCTTGATGCCGACGCAACGCAAAGACTTGCCATTGTTGCACATTATCTTTATTTCATCGCCCATCAGACATTCGCTGTGAAAGGTAACTTCCATTTGTCTGATCTTGCCGTTAAAGTCAGGACTGTCAATACAATCCATTGCCCACTGCGTATAATTAGTGTTGTTTACGTGTCTGTTTATGTCCAGATCTGTCCAGCGCACATTCTTTACGTAGCGGCAACCGTAACTTTCGTCCGCCGTCAACTTTTCCCATTTAGCCTCCACACCTGCGTTTTTTTCCAGATACGGACCGCCATAAAGATGATCGATGTCATGGGGATTGAGCATTTTTCTGGACTGAATGTCCAGCAGACTCCATATGCTTGTCGCACGCAACACCACATTGCCGTTGCCGTCAGTGCCGATAAAATCACGATCTGCAAAAAATCTGTTGGGCTGTAGCGGCCATGTTGTCAGATTGATTACAGACGTGTCCTTTTCAATACTGCTTTCCACCTTTATTTTGCTAAGCACCCACACTTTGTTTTCCTTACGCAAATCGTTCCAGCCAAACCCCAAAATATTGGCATGATCCGTCGCTATATCCTGCAACATCTCCATTATGTACTTGGGCGTAACGTTAAAATTGGCGTCCACGTTGCTTATTTCGATATGGTAAGTTTTTGTAAGACTGTTCATACTCCACCTTCGCAATTTGACGGATTGCGATTATACCGCATTGCCGTATCCGATAAGATACTATATATTATATTGCTCATTCCTTTTGCCGTCAAACGTTAACGGGGGGCAATACGAGTTTATACGATATTTTCGTCAAAATGCGCAAATAAATTGACAAATACAATTTAAAAGACTATACTTACTTTACAACTGCATAATTTGTGAGGGAGTAATTTACACACTGTGTAACACTTTCAACAGTCGGCGTATTTACGCCTGGAAATGTTTTAAAAAATGAGACTCACGCACATACTGTGCGTGAGTGTTTTTATATATAACAAATGTTACAGGAGCATTACAATGAAACACTATTTGATGGATGCAACCGAGGTACTTGCCGAAGTCCGTTCCGACGCAAAGGGACTGAGCAGTCAGGAAGCGGACAAAAGGTTGCAGCAAAACGGTAAAAACGAACTCAGACAACCGCCCAAAACGCCGTGGATAGTCAGGTTTTTAAAACAACTGTCCGACCCGATGATAATAATACTGATAGTTGCGGCATTTATTTCGGGAATAATGGCGTTTATCAAAAACGACAGTTTCGCCGACGTAATAATAATCGTTATAGTAGTTCTGCTCAACGCAATATTAGGCGTCGTTCAGGAAAGCAAGGCGGAAAAGGCAATAGAAGCGCTGAAAGAAATGACCGCTTCCACTTCCAAAGTTTTGCGTGACGGTCAGTTGCACACAATCAAGAGTCAGGATCTGGTTGTGGGCGACGTAATCGTACTGGAAGCGGGTGACGCCGTTCCCGCCGACTGCCGACTTATAGAACAGGCAAGTCTTAAAGTGGAAGAATCCGCACTGACGGGCGAAAGCGTACCTGTAGAAAAGGACGAAAAGGCAATCGTATCACAAACGGAAGTTTCTATCGGTGACAGACACAATATGGTATACATGGGAAGCACCGTTGTTTACGGACGTGCGAAAGCAGTAATCGTTGCCTGCGGAATGGATACGGAAATGGGCAAAATCGCCGACGTGCTTTCTCAGGCGCACGACGAACAGACTCCTTTACAGAAAAAACTTGCACAACTTTCCAAAATACTCAGTTTCGTGGTACTGGGAATATGCGTGTTTATACTCGCTTTCAAACTGATTAAAGAAAGCGCGTTTGACGGAGCAAACTTTGCAGACATTGTTCTGCCCTCGTTCATGGTAGCAATAAGTCTTGCCGTTGCGGCAATACCGGAAGGACTTGCAACGGTAGTCACCATCGTGCTGTCCATCGGCGTAACGAACATGTCCAAGAAAAACGCCGTAATACGCAAACTGACCGCAGTTGAAACGTTGGGTTGCGCACAGATAATCTGTTCGGACAAAACAGGCACACTGACGCAGAACAAAATGACCGTAACCGATTACTACGGAGACAATCAGCAATTACTGGCAACTGCAATGGCTCAGTGCAGCGACGCGGTACTTCAGGACGGCGTCGCCAAAGGAGAACCTACCGAATGTGCGCTTGTCAACTACGCTTACTCACTCGGAATTGACAAAACGCAACTTCAACAGACACAACCGCGTGTCGGAGAAGTTCCCTTTGACAGTATGCGTAAAATGATGAGTACCGTTCACACCGCCGACAACGGGTATATTCAGTACACGAAAGGTGCTCCCGACGAGTTGTTAAAGATTTCCACGCACATTTTGAAAAACGGCAAAGCAGTCAAAATGACGGAAGAGGACAGACAGGCTGTACTGGCCGCAAACAAGCAAATGGCTGACAAAGCACTGCGCGTACTTGCCTGCGCCTACAAGCCTTTAACCCGACTTCCCGAAGAGTACACCCCCGAAAAGGTGGAACGTGACCTTATATTCTTAGGACTTTGCGGTATGATCGACCCCGTACGTCCGGAAGTAATAGACGCAATCGCTCAATGCCGTACGGCGGGAATACGTCCTATAATGATAACGGGCGACCACATAGACACCGCTGTGGCAATAGCGTTGGAACTGGGAATAATCACAGACAAATCGCAGGCTATAACGGGCAGCGCGCTGGATTCGCTGAGCGACGAGCAACTGGCACAGGACATCGACAAATATTCGGTGTATGCGCGCGTGCAACCCGAACACAAGGTGCGCATAGTCAAGGCTTGGAAACAGCGCGGAATGATAACCGCAATGACTGGTGACGGAGTAAACGACGCTCCCAGTATCAAGAGCGCGGACATCGGTATAGGTATGGGTATTACGGGCACCGACGTCACCAAGAACACCGCAGATATGGTACTTGCCGACGACAACTTCGCAACAATCGTTGTCGCTGTCGGTGAGGGACGCCGTATTTACGACAATATACGCAAATCGATACAGTACCTGTTGTCAAGCAACCTTGCCGAAGTAATGGCAATATTTGTCGCTACGATAATGGGATTTACACTGCTGGGTCCCGTGCATCTCTTGTGGATAAACCTCATCACCGACACATTCCCCGCACTTGCTCTCGGTATGGAAAAGGGCGAATCCGATCTGATGCACCGCAAACCGCGTAACAGCAAAGACGGAATATTCGCAGACAAACTGGGAATAAAAGTAGTGACGCAAGGATTGTTTGTCGCAATTATAACCATCGCTGCCTATTTCGTAGGACATTTCATCGAAACGGGCAACTGGGAAATTACAAACAGCGCGGACGGCACCACAATGGCATTCCTTACAATGTCGATGGCGGAGATTTTCCAAGGATTTAACGTCAGATCGCAACACCGCTCCATTTTCCTGTTAAAAAAGCAGAATCCATTTTTGTGGGGAGCAATGGGAATTTCGCTGTTGCTGACAACTGCGGTAATATATTTGCCCTTCCTGTCAAACGCTTTCGGTTTTACCCCCATCAGCGCGCAGGAATACTTTATAGCAATGGCTCTTGCATTTGCAATAATTCCTCTTGTTGAAATTCAGAAAGCGCTTGAAAACGCGGTATCTAAAAGACTCATGAAAAAAGAACAGGCGCAATAAGTTAAAATATAGAAACTATTTAAGTCAACCGTCGCAATGTCGGTTGACTTAAATTTTGCCCGTATGCAATACGGAAAGTAACGATAAATCATTTAATACGTTTTTAAGCGCATCAAACGACGAATCACATCAAAGTCACGCATTAGCAGACTGCCAAATCGGTCAAATGCTTTTAAAACGTTGACATATTACGACAGCGTTCAATTCGCATTACGCATTGACACAGCCTGTTAAATGTAGTACAATTTAATTAGGAGATACGATATGTCACAATTTATCCGAACGGAGATGTTATTAGGACAAAATTCCACCAGGCACCTTTCGCAATGCCGTGTTGCGGTGTTCGGTCTGGGCGGCGTAGGCAGTTACACGGTAGAGGCACTTGCGCGTTGCGGCATAGGATGTCTTGATCTCATTGACGGCGACGTAGTTGCGACAAGCAACATCAACAGACAGTTGTACGCGCTTCACAGCACCGTCGGCACTCCCAAAACAGAGGTTGCCCAAAGGCGTATTGCCGACATCAATCCCAACGCAATGGTAAATTGCCACTACTTCTTTTTCGACAAGACAACGGCGGACATGCTGGAGTTCGACAGTTTCGATTACGTTGTGGACGCAATAGACACCGTAACATCCAAACTGTTGCTTGCGCAGATCTGTACGGAAAAATCAATACCGATAATTTCTTCAATGAGTACGGGAAACAAGCTGGACGCGACCGCATTTATGGTAAAGGACGTATTTGAAACGGAGATGTGCCCTCTTGCCAAAGTAATGCGCAGAGAATTGCGCAAACGCAACATAAACAGTCTGAAAGTCGTCTACTCGGAAGAAGTTCCGAGAAAGCCCGAGCCGTCGGATATGCCTGCAGAATGTACACAGTCACGACGCAGTGTCCCGGGAAGCGTGGCGTTTGTTCCGTCCGTTGCAGGACTTATAATAGCAGGCGAAGTTATAAAAGACCTGCTGGGAATTAAAACCAAATAAATTTTCAGTTTATAACGACAGGTCAACATATACACATACGACATCAGTGCGCCCCGAAACGACTATTTTCGGAGCGCACTTTCTTATTGCACTATTTAACTATTTCAAGACTACGCCTTCATTGCCTGAGACAAGTACCGTCACTATTACGCATTGATACACAATCGGGCGTAATACATTAAACAAGTGACAAAGCACATACTTACAGTAATAATATAAAGGGGAGAAGTATATGGATTGTCAGGTCATAATCAACACCGAAAGCGGACGGGCGGAGCAACTTAACGTAAAGAAAATACTGGGACGTTACACCAATTCAAATGACAATGTCACGGTAAGTTACTGCAACAGCGTAAAAGACTGGACGGACAATGCAAACAAGGTAATAGTCTGCGGAGGGGACGGAACACTGTACAGCGCACTCAACAGGTATGCGCTCAATTCCAAACAACTGATTTACGTGGCATGCGGAACGCTCAACGAAAATGCCTGTTGCAAACACTCTATAAAAGACGTTGCAATGATCAACGACAACCGTGCCTTCGGCTACGTAATGGCAACAGGTGTATTTACTTCCATCGGCTACGACTGCGATGCCGGTCAGAAAAAGAAGTTAAAAAAACTTGCCTACTGGAAAAAGGCGTTGATGTCATATACAATAAAGCCGTTGGACATCTGCGTAACGACGGAACAATGGCAATGGCACAAATCCACTTCTCTTTTAATGCTGTTGCGTTCGGACAGGTGTTTCGGATTCAGGTTCAACAAAATGTACCGCGAAGGAAGTACTTACATCTTGCTGATTTCCGCAAAAGGCAAAAATCAGTGCGAGTTGCGCGCCACGACTTTTCCCAAACTGGTAAAATGCTTTATAGCGGGTTTCGACAAACCGCATTTCGGTAACGACATAATTTTCGCTCCCGTTGAACGGGTTAAAATCGAGTTGCCCGACAACTGCGATTTTTGCGTGGACGGGGAAAAGGTCACGCTGTCCCGCTCCGTATACGTTACAAACAGACATCTTAAAAACGAAGTGACGATAGATTACAATTGTCTTGACTGACCGCAAAATATACAAGGTGAATTGTCAAACCAAGTGCAACACTTTTTGCAATTCCTGTTCAAACAAATCTGCCGGTGCTTTGTAACCGAGTACTTTTTTAGGTCTGGCGTTAATCAACGCCAGATTCTTTTTCCGAACTGACGTTCCTGCCCAACAGTCTTGCGATTTCCCGATAACTTTTTCCTTTGACATAGTATTCTCGTAGACAACAGCGCTCTTCTATGGTAAAATGGTGGTAGTTCATACAGATCTCCTTTGGCAAAATTTTAGTTTCGCAACTCTATTTTACCACAGATTTGTATGAACTCCTTTTTTTTATTCTCTCACTGTTGCACTTAATAGTATAATTCACCTACAACAAAAAAAACAGCCCGAAATTCGGGCTGTTTTGCATTGAATAACAATGGAGAGTAACAGTCGCTATTATTTTTCAAACTGAATTATATCGTAAAGGGACAGTCCGCATATATCGGCGTAAAGTAACAAGTCTTCCAGTTCGGGGTTGGTTCGGTTGTTTTCCCAATTTGCCACTATTCCTTCGCTTACGTGGAACACCTGCGCAAGTTCGCCCTGGCTGATGCTTGCCTCCATGTCAATGGTACAGTTGTCGCAATTAAGACCGTCGCAACTTTCCTTTTGTCCGCTGACATTAAGTTGTCTGCACACGTATTTGCGCAAAGCGATGTTGTCGCAGCGCAACAATCTCAACATTTTGGCTGTGCGTTCCCAGTCTATTACCTTTTTTTTTCCGTCAAACATACTTTTCTCCCGACTGATTTGATACTTTCAGATTATACAGTATTATGTACAGACTGTCAATTTTACGCACGGTCAAAAACATAATTACAAAAATTTATCGCAACAAAAACGGGACAGACGGCAAATCTGTCCCGATGAAACTGTCAAAGATCAATATGTCTGCTCTGTCTTTTCCCACACGGCAACAAACACGGCGTTTCTTGCTACACTGACTTTGTCATAAGCGTTGTACACCACTCCGTCACACATCCAGCCTGCAAAGCGGTAACCGTCGCGGTGCATACTGTCCGTCTTGTCGGGCAATACAAATTCGGTGTAAACTTCCGTGAAAAATCCTTCGGGAGCATCTCCTTCGCCGTCGCCGACATCGAAACCGACAAAAGGACGGTATTCGGCATACAGCATGTCGTCACCGAGTACAACGCCTTCGAAAGGTTCGCCCGTCGTTGCAGATATCCAGCGGTAAAAAGTAAGTCCCTCCTCAGGCGGAACATCTTCGGGCAAAATACACTGTTCTTCCAATGCGCATACAACTTTTTTCCACAGTACTCCGTCGGTATAAAGCGACAGAACGGCATGCGTTCTTTCCCAAACCGCAGTAAGACAAGTGTTTTTATCGAATTGCAACACATCGCCGTTGTTGTAAATTGCACTGCCATCCGTCCAGCCCGCGAATCGGTACAGATTTCTGTCGAAATTGTTGTCCGTTTCCAACACGCAACTTCCGTAGCAGATGACAGGCGAAGGAGTTTCCCCGACGCCCTCGCCTATATCGAAAGTAACGGTAAATCCCAGTCGGGCGTACAGATTCAGAGACTGCGTCACCTCAGTGGTAAAGTCAAACGGATTGCCCTTCGAGTCCGTCCAGCACACGAATGTAAGATCTTCGACGTACGGCGTTTCGGGTATTTCAACGTTGCTTCCGTAAACTACGACGCGGTAATCGTACAATTCGCCTTCACAGTAAAAATATACGTCCAGCAATGTTGTTATGTTTTGCCACACTGCCGTAAAAGTCACATTGTAATCGGGCATTGTAAACTGTTCGCCCTGCGAATAGACCTTGCCTTCCAGTTGCCAGCCGACAAACTCCCTTCCTGCCGAAACAAAGGAATTGAAGGGAAGAGTAATTGTGTCCCCTTGGCACGCCGTGATATCCTCCACGCTTCCCTCTCCCTCGTTTGAAACGAAACTTGCGGTATACTCGATATCTTGCGCCCATTGCGCAACGAATGTCACGTCGCGAGCGGGAACCGTAAACAGTTCGCCGGCAAAATATAACTCGTTTTCGCACAGCCATCCTTCAAACTTGATGTCGGAATATTCGAACATCACGTCGGGAATGAGCACCACGCTGTCGGGTTCTGCATTAATTTCCTTTTTCTGTTCGTCTATACCCGAAACAAATGTCAATGTGTAAACTTCGGCAGAGTCCTGTTCCCACATGGCATAAATGTCGGCATCCGCATTTACTACTAATTTGTCACCGGGCTGATACAACCGACCGTCGAACAACCATCCGACAAAACGGTAACCGCTGCGGTAAAATGTGTCGTACGGTAAAGTAATCTCATCTCCGCAATTCACTTCGTCGCTGTCAGGTGCAATACCCGTTCCGCCCGACAAATGGTATGTTACACTGCACACAGCAGACGAACACGAAACGACTGTCGCCACAATGACAACGGTAATGACAATCAATATCAAAGAATACAATGCTCGTGTTTTCATTTTGACCTTCTTTAATGCGGCAGGCATTTTAAATTAACTTTGCGGAGTATAAATATTATAAAAAAATTGATACACTATGTCAATACCGACAGTTTAAATATATGAACATATGCACGTTTGTGCAGGCAACATTTTGACAATATTTTAAAAGCGCACCGCAAAACCGCAGTGCGCTGAAATTTTCTTTAACTGACAATGTACGTACAGACAGCCTTTACAGAAGTTCGATGCCTTGTTTTTTGCATTGTTCGAGTTGTTCTTTGGGCCATACGGATACCTGCACTTCACCTATATGGCGCTTTTGCAGCAACAACATACATATTCGTGACTGACCTATTCCACCGCCGATCGTATAAGGCAACTTACCTGACACTACCGCGTTGTGGTAAGGAAGACTGAGTTTATCTTCGCAGCCTTTTGCCACAAGTTGATACACGAGGCTGTCGGCATCCACTCTTATACCCATGGAAGACAATTCCATTTTGTCATTTAAGACCTTGTTCCACACGAGCAGATCTCCGTTGAGTTTCCAGTCATCGTAGTCGGGCGCACGGTCGTCGTGCTTGTTGCCCGATTTGAGCAATCCGCCAATCTGCATTACGAATACCGTGCCGTATCTGGCGGTAACCTCTCTTTCTCTCTGCGCGGGAGTAAGATTCGGGTACTGTTGTTCAAGTTGCTGTGTAGTCACGAAATGCACGTCTTTGTTTATAGTAACGTCCACCGTAGGAAATTTCTTGACTACCTGTTTGGCGGTCTGTTCAAGTGCGGCGACAATGCTTTTTACCGTTTTCTTTAAAAATTCGAGATTTCTGTCCTTGACGTCGATTACCTTTTCCCAGTCCCACTGGTCGACAAATACCGAATGTGTTTCGTCCAACTTTTCGTCGGGGCGCACGGCATTCATATCGGTGTATAATCCCTCTCCCAGACGGAATTTGTAACGGTAAAGCGCAACACGTTTCCACTTGGCAAGAGATTGCACCATTTCCAGTTGTCCGTCTATATCACGGGCGTAGAAACAAACCTTCTTTTCCGTTCCTGTGAGGTCGTCGTTAAGTCCGCTGTCCGTCCTTACAAACAGCGGAGCAGTCACACGTTTGAGATTGAGACGCCTTGCAAGGTTGTGCTGAAATTTGTCTTTGATGAATTTGATCGCAACCTGAGTTTCTTCCGCTGTCAAAGTAGGTTTATAGGTCATACATTTATCCTCCCTATTGATTAGGTTAATTATATTATAAACTGACGAAAATACAAAATCAATACACTTTAAAGAAAAAAGTTCAATTGCAATAATAATTAAAGCAATGTTTGTTTTTGAAAATACAGTCAGACTATCGTTTTTTTGTCGGCGGCTGCCTTATATTTGCGGCAAAAACGCACACGCGATTTAACTCTGCTTTACGTAAAATAAAAGTTGCTTTGCTATTGTAAATTTTTGTAAATTGATTTGTAAATTATTTGTCATTTTCAAGTGTTTTTGATATAATATGAACGCTCACACGAGACAAGGAGAGAATCAATGAACAAAAAGACATTAGCCGAAGCAGTAGCTAAAAAAATGAACTGCGCCGTTACCGAAGCGGAAAAATATTTTAACGCATTTTACACATCCATAGAAGAAGCTCTTCTGAGCGGAGACAGCGTATCTTTTTCCGGAATAGGAACATTTAAAGTAAAGGAAAAGGCTCAGAAAGCCGGTATAATTCCGTCAAGTCAGCAAAAGATAACCATCCCTGCAAGAAAAGTCGTTTCTTTTAAAGCAGGCAAAACATTGATGGAAAAACTTAATTCGGACAACTGAATCAAATTGAGACATCCCCCGAAACAGAAGTTTCGGGGGATGTCTTTTTGAGAGAGTATGTTACGGGGTTGCTGTTTATACGACACCGCTTATTTTCCGTATCTGTGATGATCGCAGGAACCGTTTCCGTAAACGTAGCGGTAAACGGGCTGTCCCTGTTCGTCAACCGTTACAAACACTCTGAAACTGATCTGTTGTCCGTCTATGTCTGCATATACGCGGATGCACTTTTCGCCGTTGTAGTTCAGTTCTTCTTCGAAACGCAACACATCAGTTGTTCCGTTGCTTGTCACCGTCATTACCAGTTCGGTTTCATCTTCTTCCTGTTCGTATTCCACTTCTGTGCGCTCGACAAGTCTGCCCTGCTGATAGAACGAGTACACGAATTTGTCTTCCGTTTCCGTTACTCCGTGTTCCGTTTCACTTTCCTGTTCGCGATTCAGTACTATAAAACTGTCATTGCCGAGTTCTACACGGAAAACACTTTCCGATTCGCTTTCGTCCTGTTCGGATTCCGACTTTTCGTATCCCTGAACCGCGTAACTTTCTTGACCGACTACCATTACGCCTTCAATGCGGAAAGTCTGTTCCTGTTCGTCATCCAATTCGAATTTGTCGTCATGGTCGTCTTTGTCGGCAACTTCCACAGTGTTGTAGTACATCGTGTAACTGATTGTTTCGCCGTTGAAATCCTTGATGCTGACTACGTTTTTGTAAGCGTAACCTTCCATATCCGACTGCGTCACCTGGCTTGTGATCGTTCCGTTACTGAGTAATCCTTCCACCAACGCAATGTATTCGTTTACTTCGTTTATCTGTTCTTTGGTTACATTGTCGGTAAGTCCTTGGCTCTGCTGTCCCTGTTGACCAGATCCGTACTGATTGCCCGTGCCGTCCTGCGGTCTGTCACAATCATTGCCGTCCGTCTGGCTGAGTGCAACGGTTTGCAATGCGGAACTTTCCGCACCGTTCGAAGACAACAATGTTCCTATCGACGCTACGCCGTAAGCATAAAATTCTTCCGCGCTGTCAATTGTTTCGAATTTATTTGTTACATCGGGCGTGCATGCCGCAAATACCGTCAATGCCACAAGCACAGCCACTATCGTTAATGCCGTAAAAATCTTTTTCATTTTAAAATCTCCTTTCTTTGATTGATTTGAATTGCTGAGGTGTTCGAACACCTATACAACAGTACAGCAACTGCTATTGTTGGTGATTTTGAAAAAAATTTTTAAAAATTTTAATCAATTTAAAATTTGCTTTTGCCGATTCTGATTATCTTCGTCTGTTCGCACAAAGCAATCTGAACAAAATCCGTCCGTCCCGTTCGGTTACAAGTAAAATTCCGCACTTTGCCGCAAATAAAAACAGACCTCAATGTCGGAACAACTTTAATGCCCTGACAATTACAAGGTCTGTTTTATACTAATTTTAAATTCGGCAATAGGGGTTAATGTCCGCGTCCCATATCTTTGTAACTGCCGTCGCCGAAACGGTACCTGTAATACGAGCCTCCCTCACCGCCGTCGGAATGTATTTCTATTTCAAATTCCACATCGGCACCGCCTATACGGCCTTCGACACGAAGACGCTTTGCGCCGTTTCTGATTTCTTCCTTGAAACTAATAACATCTTCTTTGCCGTTTTGTTTTACCACCATTTCCAGTTCCGTTTCGTTTCCTTCCTTTTCGTAACTGACTGTGGTACTGTACACGGGTTTACCGTCGGTATACAGCGTATAGGAATACTCGGTTTCAGTTTCCGTTGCATTGTCTTCGGTTTCCTGTTCCGTTTCCTGTTCGACTTCTATAAAATCGGTCTTCTGTCCGTTTAAAAACGCTTTAAACCACATTTCCGATTCCGTTTCTTCCGTGTCCGATTCCGTTTCGTATTTGCCTTCTACCAGATATACTTCGCCTCCAAGATGCAGTTCGCCTTGAATGGCGTAATTCTGTTCGTCGTTTTCCGAACCGATGGCAATACGGTCGTACATCATGGTATAGGATGTTTCGTTGCCCAGTAAGTCTGTAAATGTTACTTCCATACTGTACGCATACTCCTGACCTTCGAGAATCCTGACGCTTTCGGTAATGCCCTGATCGGACAGCAACTGTTCTACAAGCAACATATACCCGTTGATTGTTTCTAACTGACTGTCAGTAGGTCTTGCATTATTGCCATCACCGCGACCCAAACTTACCATTGCGTCGGCAATTCCCGCTGACGCTCCGTCTGTATTGACGGTAAGCAACGCTCCTATGGATGTTGCTCCGTAAGCGTAAAAACTGTCGGCGGTTGTTATATTGTCAAACTTGTCGCTTACGTAGGGGGGAGTAACCGTTACCTGTTGCACCGACATAATCACGGCAGTGGCAATGAGTATTACAGCCAACGCTACCGCTACCCACAAAGTTATACTGAAATGTTTTCTGACCGCAGTTGTGTCTCCCGTAGAGTAAACCGCACGAGCCTCTCTTTGCGGATAAATACCCAGATCACGCTTGACGCTTTCTTTTACCGAACTGTCGGGCAAGATGTTTTCCGACTGTTGCTTTAAAAGTTTTTTTATGTCTTTCATTGTCCGACCTTCTGTAAATATTTTTGTAATTTCTTCAACGCCTGATTGTTTTTCCACGTTACGGTTGCCACCGGCATATCCAGCATAGCACTGACTTCACGTCGTTTGTATCCCGCTACCTGACACATCATTACAATCTGATACTCCTCTTCGGTAAGGACTTTACGCGCGACATCGAATATATACGGCAACTCCGTTTCGGTGGTACCGTATTTATAGGATTGCTCGGCAAAGTCGGTAAGCGTTTCGCGCTTGTACCTCTCCACGTGGTTTAACGCAAGATTTTTTCCTATTCGTACAATCCAGGCGGTGAAATTGGTTCCCTGCTGATAATTTGCAAGATTTGCCATGGCACGTATATAGGTGTCATGCAACAGATCTTCTGCTGTCATCTTGTTTTTTACTATGTACAAAATCCTGAAATACACTATCTTGTGCGTAACGTCGTATATGTAATCAAATGCCTTTTTGTCGCCCTTTAAATAATCGGCGACTTTTAGGTCAAGATCTGTTCTTTTCATACTCCCTCGCTATATATAACAGTCTGATTTGAGTTTTTGCTAACAAATTGACAAAAAATTTAATTTAATTTTTCGACATGTTTATGATGCGCAATGCTTGCGGCACAGTGCCGCAACACCGCACAGATTGTCCGTTACCCGACAGGATTGCTTTCGAGCGTACACTCAGTCCGTGCTCTTTTACCTTTGCGAACCTTGACGTACATCACTATGCACGCTACGACATCCGCACAATACACAAACTGCAATATACCTAAAGCCACGCATTCTGTCTTTAACGTGTTTTGCCTGTGTCCTGCCCAAGCAGCAATTGCTCCGTAGATTCCGCTCATTACGATAGAAAAGGCGTCAGCAATAGCGAAAACGAACACGAATCCTATACCCAATACGGTAAGCAAGAAAATCACCGACAATATAAATATTGCAATATATGCAGGCACGTGGCACAATTTTACGACCATATTTAGACGCGCAAGAGCCAGACTGTCTTCCTTTTTGACTAAAGCGAGGACAATCATCACAAGACTGCACACAAACGCAATCAACGCAAACGCTATAAGCATCAACAGCAAAATATAGACGTTGTTGGCAAATACTTCTGCCATCAGAAATCCCGTAAGTAAACAGTACAGGCTAAACAACAGTAAATACGGAAAAAGTATTAGCGGTATTGACAACAAGTATTTATACATTATTTACATCCCCCTCTCTATACGCTTCGATTATTCTTTCACCGGCAGATTTTCAAAATCATTTTTCGTCGGTTCGCTAAATGCAAACAAGTTGCAGTGAATTTGCGACATTTGTTGATATCATTACATTCCAAAGGAATCCAACGCTGACGGGGTTGTCTTCATCGATACATCATCATGCAAGCACGATTTGATTGATGGTACACCGTGAATCAGTTTTTCTTTAAAATAGTCAGCAATGCCACTTGTTCAACGACTTTTAAAGAACGGAAGTTTCGTACGCATTGCGTTGCAGAAATTTGCAAAGTACACTATCTGATTCGTACCGCTTATTTCGTCGGGCGTCATTGCGCCGGCATATTCTCGGTAAATTTACGTTACAGGTCAACCTGTCTGATTGTCGGTTTCGATGCAATCGTCAGAGATTTCCTTGACCTTGACGTCTTTTAGGCAGATTGCCACAACGCCATATTTTTGTACTTTATCTTCACTGTAATACCGTTGCATATCGGTGTAACTTGCACTGTTCAATTGCTCAACACCGTAGCCACACCTTTCCAGGGGCTCGCTGTTGTACAGTTGTCTAAAATCCTTGTAAACATTAATTGCCGCAACAACTGTCAACAATACACGTCGACGTTCTTTGCAACTAAACTGTATTTCATCGCCTGTTTTAAGTTGTCTGCGCTTTTCGTCGTATAACCTGAGTTCTATATCCTTTTTGCCACAGGCAATCATATCAAAAGGCGAAGGATCAAGCGTCATTTTGTGCAACATGTTTTTCACCGTTAATTTCCGAAAAGTAAATTTATATTAAATAATATATCATAAAATAGTACGGACTGCAACAATAATCAGTTTACGACGTATTTATTTGCTGATAGCGCAACCCGTATTGCACACCGAATGTCACGCTCTGCTTACTTGAACAAATTTCATAAAGGTTTCATGACGTGTGCAAATAATTTCACGCAGTAAATTTACCGAAATAAAAATCTGTTTTAATACACGATTGATTTTAAATTTGCTTTTATAAACAACAGGAAATTTAATCAACTATAACTATAACGGTTTTACCTAAAAATTTGCCGCTACATTCTGATTTTTATATACAAGCTGTCCACAAGCCTTTTAGCCTGCGGAAAAAACGGAATTTATAAAGAGCACTTGACCCAAATGTCGAACGCACATTGTTTCGACATACTGCAACTGTAACGGTTGGGACGGCAAAGCACAAGAAGCGACAGAAAAGAAAAAAGAGTGCAGGTGCACTCTTCTTTTCTGTTGCGACTCATTAGCAAGCCGTACCTACTGGTGGACAAATTGTAACCTAAAACGAATTTACATTTATACAATTAAAATTATTCAATGTTACTTTTACCTAAATTACAATCGGAACAAAGTGTTTGCAAGTTTTCAATTAGTGTTTCACCACCTTTTGACCATGGTTTTATATGATCTACGTGTAGTGTTAAATTAGGAGTTGTTGAAGGCGAACGCCCACATATTTGACACTTAAAATTATCTCGTTTCATCACTATAAACGCAATCTTAAATTTATGTTTCGTTTTGTTTTATGAGATTTTTTGTAAACAATAGCGCTTGCTTCGGTAATATCAGTATTATTAGAAAGATATTGTTCTAATTCAATCAACGCTTGTTTCCATGAGCCAAAAAAATGAGTATAAGAACTAGCTGAATGTTTTGAGTCAGGCAAATTCATATCTTCAAGTTTAGGTTGAACACTCAATTTTGACCAAATAAGTAATATATTATCCAAATATTCTTCTTTGCTTGTCCCCCAATTACGAGTACTCATAAGCCCCGCATCAATTAGAGCGTTTCTTATGCTTCCGAAATAATTGCGATATGTCGTAATAGAATAAATTCCATACTGCTTTATATCTGTCTCTTATACACATCTCCGAGCCCACGAGACAGGCAGAAA
>ENA-OYZE01000093-OYZE01000093.1-human-gut-metagenome-genome-assembly--contig:-NODE-93-length-45851-cov-4.440781_pt1 | contig 45851 bp, 48 predicted proteins | sample MGYA00243259_ERZ653469 | MGnify/ENA primary metagenome ERZ653469 (study PRJEB26926, sample SAMN06164913) | human gut metagenome | biome: ENVO:00009003; feature: ENVO:2100002; material: ENVO:00002003...
GCATCCAACCAGAGTGCCCCGGCGACGTCCCGGACCTGCGCGCGGCGGATGAGGGCGTCCGGTTCAGGCCCGAGGGTGGCGCACAGAAGGACGCAGCGTGCACAGCCGTCCAAGTGGCGGCGGATGTCCTTTCCGGTTAAAAGGTCGTCCAGCAGCGGAGCAGTGGGATAGACAGCAAAGTGGGCGCGGGGGGAGCAGTTTTGTTCCAATAGTTGGATTGCCTGCTTGGCCCGCGACAGCAGCTCTTCGGGAACGGGGTCGGGCGGATTGGCCCCGAGCGCATAGCGAAGCACCTCCCGAAGGGGGATAGAGGGGATGGGGCAGTTCATGCAGCTTCCCTCCTTAGCGGTTGGAGCAGCGGATCAGACTGGCAACCGCCTGGTTGATGCGGTGGGCGACGACGGGGTTGTTCATGGTGTACAGATGAATGCCCTGCACACCGTTGGCGATCAGATCGACAATCTGTTCCACAGCATAGGCGATACCGGCATCCTGCATGGCGGCGGGGTCCTCCCCGTAGCGGTGCATGATGCGCACAAACTTTTTGGGGAGGCTTGCGCCGCACAGCGAAACCATCCGCTCAATCTGTTTGCGGTTGGTTACCGGCATGATGCCCGCCTCTACCGGCACGGTGATGCCTGCCTGGCGCACGCGGTAGAGGAAATTGTAAAAGTCGTTGTTGTCGAAGAAAAGCTGTGAGATCAGATGAGAGGCGCCTGCATCCACCTTCTCTTTCAGATGGCGGATGTCCTCCTCCAGATCGGGAGCTTCGGGGTGAATTTCCGGATAGCAGGCCGCTGCGATGTCAAAGCCGCCATACCGCTTGATTTCCCGGATCAGGTCGCTGGCGTAGTGGTAATCGGTCTGGGGCGGGACGTTTGGATTGATGTCGCCGCGCAGGGCCAGAATGTTCTCGATTTCATTTTCTCTGAGATCGTCCAGCAGCATCCCGACGTGTTCTTTGGTGGAATTGACACAGGTTAGGTGAGCCAGCGGCTCAATGTGGTACTGATGTTTGATGCTGGAAGCGATCTGCACGGTGGAGCGGTCGGCCGGGTTGCCGCCTGCCCCATAGGTGACGCTGATAAAGTCCGGGGAGATGTCCGACAGGGCATCCAAAGTGTCGTAGATGGTTTGGATGGAGCTGGTCTTTTTGGGGGGGAAAATTTCGAGCGAAAAGACAACCTTTTTCTGCTCAAAAAGTGTCTGTAATTTCATAACAACATAATCCTTTCTTACACAGGTTCCTAAAACGATTTATACCATTATAGAGAAAAAGCGGTCGGATGTAAAGCAAAAACTCATTTTGTGTTGCCATTGTGCCCTGTGTGTGGGGTTGCCAAAGAGGGTAGAATCTTGTATAATAGTAGGAAAACACAACATAAGGAGGAATACAAGGTGGAAATTCGCGATTTTCAGCCGCAGGACAGAGAGGCTTATCTGGAGATGGCGACCGATTTTTATTCTGGAAACGCCTCGCTGTTTGACGTAGATGTCAAAAAGTTTGAGGATACCTTTGCCATCGGGGTCAAAGGCTCCCAGCTAATGCGCGGCTTGATGATTACCGAAGGGGAAAAACCGATCGGCTATGCGCTGCTTGCCTTCTATTGGAGCTGTGAGGCGGGCGGCTATGTTGTGCAGATCGAAGAGCTGTACTTTTCAGAAGAGATGCGTTCAAAAGGCTGCGGCCACCGCTTCTTTCTGTGGCTGTTTGATGCCTATCCGCAGGCAAAGCGCTTTCGACTGGAGGTTTGCCCCAAAAATCCTCTGGCAAAGAGGCTGTACAGCAAGTTGGGATTTGAGGATCTGGATTACGCACAGATGGTGTTGGATCGCTAGATATTGCAACAAAAGCCCTGGGTTTTCCCGGGGCTTTTCTTTCGCTGTTTATGCGCGGGAGAAACAGAATAGAAGGCCAGCTTTTGCGGTAAACTAAAAAGAAAAAAAGGAGAACCGCCATGCATCCAGCATTACCCAAACTCTCCCGCCGCGCAGTCACCCTCTTTTTGGAGAGCTTTTTTATTGCCCTGATTTTTTCCGGCTTTCTGTCCGGAATTGTCTACATCGCCTGTACCCAGCAGACCGGAGAACCCGCTATCTCGGTCACCTTTTCCAGCGATGAACCGGTAGAGGATGGGAAAAGGCACCCGTCCGGTGGGGGGGATGCCTTTTCATTGGGTTTTCTAGGTTGGAAAATGGAGATTTCATCAGAAAAAGCCGAAGCGCTTGGGCAATCAGCCCAAACGCTCTACCACAAATACGGGGTGCTCATCCCTGCCGGATGGCGCGCTCTGGGTAGCAGTGTCTACCTTGCGTGGCGGGAGCTGACAGCCGGTTAATACTGTTTGCGGCTGACGATGTGGATCGAAATGCGGATCGAGACGGCAGTTCCGACCACAAAAAGCGCCAACATTGCGGCAAAAATACCGATTGCCAGCTGCGGAACTGTATGGCCGCCGTTGTCGAATACCATGGCCAGCACACCCAAAAAGATGCCAAAGGGGATAAACATCAGCAGAACATACAGCACGCGCCCCTTTTGTACCCCAAACTTGTAAGCGGTGGGGATGAGGACCGCTGCCGAATAGGTTTGCATACACAGCAAAGCGATCAATACCATGAGAAATTCCTCAGGGGCAACCCGCATGACCAGCATATAAATCGCGCTGATTCCAGTGCTGACCAGGGAGGTCAAGCCATAGGTTGCATATCTTGCCAACACCACCTGGGTGCGGGTGACCGGCAAGATGGCCATGTACTGCTCCCAGTGGTAGAATTCATCGTAGGAAAAGAGGTTGAGCATATAGCTCGCACTCATGATTCCGATCATCAGTGCACCCGATGCTGCCTGATCCATTAAACCCCACATGACCATAAAAAGGACAAAGACAAATGCCACCGATTTGAGTACTTTTCGGATCGAGAAGATATCGTTGATGATAAGACCTTTCATAAAGACCCTTCCTTCCAGATTAAAAATTGCGCTGATGTTACAGCTTTTGTCCCTTGCACAGCAGAACCATCATTTCGTCCAGGTCGATGCGGTCGATCAGGATGTCGGGATATTGGAGCGCAAACTGTGCCTTGTCGGTGACCAGCGCTTCGCTGCCATAGGGAGTGTCCAAAATGGCGGAAACCATGGAGGGGTCCACTGCGTGCAGCCGCTCCCGACTTGCCTTGGCGATGCCGTAGCCATAGAGGATATCATCCTTGTTTTTGCTCAAAAGCAGCTGCCCCTGGTGGATAAAGGTGATGTAATCGGCGATGCGCTCAAGGTCGCTGGTAATGTGGGAGGAAACCAGGATGGAGCGCTCTCCATCCGAGATAAATTCCAGAAAGATGTCCAGAATCTCCGAACGCACCACCGGGTCCAAACCGCTGGTCGGTTCATCCAGCAAAAGCAGGCTGGGTTGGTGGCTGAGTGCCACTGCCAGAGAGAGCTTCATCTTCATGCCCCGGGAAAAGTCCTTGAGGGCCTTTTTGTCCGGCAGAGCAAAGCGGCTGAGATACGCCTGATAGGTGTCCATGTCCCAGTTCCGATAGATGCCCGCCATTATCTTTCCCAGATGGGAGACAAAGAGCGTCTGGTTAAAGGGCAGCTCATCGAACACTACGCCGATTTTTTCCCGGTCTTCGGCGCTCATACCCTCATGTCCGAAGGTATAGATGCTGCCCTGATCCGGTTTTGCCATCCCCAGAATGAGCTTCATGGTGGTGGATTTTCCCGCGCCGTTTTCTCCGATCAGCCCCATGATGCTGCCCTTGGGCAGCGAGAAGCTGATCCCTTGCAGCGAAAACTGCGGATAGCTTTTGCAGAGATTATTTACTTGCAGGATAATTGTGTTTTCCATAACAGTACCCTCCTTGGTGCGGGTATTAGTCCTCTTCGTACAGCAGGGACAGCATTTCGATCAACTCCGGCAGCTCGATGGAGGCGGCCCTTGCCTGCGCAATCGCCTCACTCAAGCTCTGCTCGACCTTTTTGCGCTGTTCTTCCCGCATCAATTCCAAATTTTGTGGTGCAACAAAACATCCTTTGCCGGCGACCATCACGACAAATCCATCCCGCTCCAAATCTTCATAGGCGCGCTTGGTGGTGATTACACTGATACGCAGATCCCGGGCGAGCGCGCGCATCGAGGGCAGCGCCTGTCCGTCTTGCAGTTCCCCGCTGAGGATGCTGGATTTGATCTGGTCGGCAATCTGTTCGTAGATTGGTTTGCCGCTGGCATTGCTGATAATGAGATTCAAACGATCACCAATCCTTATTTTACGTATATACTGTATATATCGTATATATACAGTATCACACTTATGCAGAGCTGTCAAGGGGATTTTCAAGTTTTTGTAGAAAAGTTCACAGTTATATGCTATACTGGTAAAAAATGGCCGCAGACAGGGAGGTTTGACGTTGAAGAAGCTGCTTCACGATAAGGCATATCTCATTTTACAGGGAGTCAGTGTCCTGTTGTTGGTGATCTATCTGCTGTACACCAACGGTTACCAAAGTGCGCCGGTATTTGTCAGCTGGATTTTGTCGCTGATTCTTTTGCTGGCGACGGTTATATATTCGGGAATCAAGCGCAGATGGATTGTGCTTTCGATCAATCTGGCGCTGGGGATTCTGTGTTTTATCAGTCTGATGATTTTGCCCTACAGCGTTTAATAGAAAAGACAAAGCGCCCCGAAAGCCTTGGCTTTCGGGGCGCTTTGCATCATAGGGTGAACAGACAAAATGAACTGGAATTTCGAAAAGCGGCAGCGGTTATTGACCCAACAGCTCCTTTACTGCAAATAAGAGCAGCAGGTGTGTCGGGTAAAACCAGTAAAATCCCCACTGGATCAGCTTGCTTTTGGGACCACGCTGACCGTTGTAGCGGCGCAGGAGGGGAATCGAAAATAAAAACCCAATCTTTGAGAGCATGGAAGTTCCATAGGCAATCGCCTGCATCTCGTATAATGACCACACGGCGATATGGGAGGCAGTCTGCTGGTTCTTTTCCCCTTCAAAGGCGCCGAATAGAAGCACCAGCAGCACGGCGATGTAGTTCCAATCTGCCGGATAGGCCAACAGACAGCACAATCCGATACAGAAAAGTTTGCGGATAAATCCCCAACCTTGATGCAGATAGATCGACAGGGCGATCAATCCCAGAAGCAATGACCACAGCACATCGGTTGCCTGCCAAAAGGCTAGGGGATTATATCCAAAACACAGAGTAAAGGGGAGGTGGGAGACAATTGCCATGGCAAATAGTCGCCCCATATAGCGTCGGAGGTTGGAGGTGTGCCGGTAACCCTGTGCAATTAGAAAGCACATGATCGGCAGGGTAAGTCTGCCCGGCATGCGCAGCAGCTCATAGGTGGCCAAGTCGTGTGGGACGAACACCACCATGCAGTGATCGAATACCATTGCCGCAATGGCGATCAGCTTGAGCTGGTTGGAATCAAAGGTGATGCTTTCCGATTTGGTATACTCCATTGTAAGTGTTTTTGCGGTATTTGCCATCTGTCTCCCTCCTTTGCTGTGTTTATTCGGCGGCAGTTGTGGCCGCGGATGGTTCCGAGCTGGCCTCAACTGCATACGGCTCGTCTGAGTGGCAGACAACCTCCCACGCATCCTGATCCGCCGGGAAGAGGATGACAGCCGATGCATCTTGTGCCATCAGTTCAGGGGTTGCCAGGATGACACCTTCTTCTCCCAGCCCAGGATCGCCCATTGAAGCGCTTCCCCACTCGGCATAGCGGCGCGACTGATAGGGATCTGAAACTAGGTAATAGCCGTTGCCGTTTTGTTCTACATAGTGATTGATGACCATGTAGTGCTGGGCGGGAGTGAAGTTGGCGGGACCTGCTGTCTCATGGACGATGGCCATGGCGTTGTCGTTGGCGATGGCGTCCAGAATGGCATCCCAGTCTACCGCCTGTTGGCCTTCGGTGGGATTGGTGTAGTAGATTTCCGGCTGCACGATGCCATACATCTGTGCTGCCACTGCCATAAAGGTATCGTCGACACCGGAAGCGGTGATGCGATAGTCATTTTCCAATACAAAGTCGATCAGCTGAGTAGGGTCAAGTTCCCGATGCAGGTAGGTGGATGCAACCATCGTCATCGACATGACACCGCAGGAGCGGTCATAGGCTGTATCATCGACCTCGTTGGGGCTTTCCGGATTGGGAAAAGGATAGTCGCGCCAATCCGGGTCGGTTTGTGCCACATAATAGAGGCCCAGATCGCTGCCGTCCCGCAACAGGCTGCCATCGATGCCTTGTGCAATCAGGCGTGCCTTGTAGACCGTGTAGATGTCCTGCTGCATAGCTTCGGGCAGGGTGGGCAGCAGGCCGACAAGATATTGCGCCTGTTCGTGCAGGGCACAGTCGTCTGTGTTGAGCTGGCAAAAATCGTATATGGTCTGTACCAGCACTTGCAGGTGACTGTCGTAGAGGGCAAGAACCTCTGGACGGGTCTGGGTGTGTGAGACAAATTGCAGCTGGCTTTGCCCATAATTTTCCAGCAGTTGAGTTTTGAGCTGTGCTACCTCTTCGCTGGACTCCCCAGGAAGAGTCCCTTCCGAGGTGTCCAGCGAGTGGACAAACTCATCGGAGAGCAAAATGGGGAAGAAGGTTACGCCCTCTGCTGTGAAGGTCGGGACAGGCTCCTCTTCGGGAATATCCGCTTCAGTGGTCTGCTGCGTTTGGGGTGGGGCGCTCTGTGCCGGGTTCTGCTGTGCGGAGGTTTGGGGTTCGCGGCTGCACGAGGCAAGAAAGGTCACTACAAGCAAAGCGGCGAGCAGAAGGGCAGCTTGTTTGGGAGAACGCATTGTTTGATTCCTCCTCTTCTGGTAAAAGAATTTTTTTTCCTGTTTTAGATTATTAAAAGCAGTAAGAATGATGGCAAGTGTAGAGAAAATATATTCTGTATTTTACTTTGTCCGTTCTAAAATCATCAAATAATCGACATTGTTTTACATTTTTTAGAACAAACAAGAAGATTTTATACAAATATAAAAGAAAATACATTCTACTTTACAATATTAAAGCAAAATATAAGATGCAGAATAAATGTACAAGTATATTATAAAACCACCTTTTCCAAAACACAAATACTTATTTTGAATGGACTACCATTAACTTTTTTTATGGACAAAAAACAGCCTGTCCGCAGGAAATCCCTGCGGACAGGCTGTCCATGTTGCATATTACGTTGTACAGTGATTAGTGGCTATAACCGATGTAATCGCGCGCATCGAGGAAGGCTCCGCTGCTGCTGATAATCTCAAAGTGGCAGTGGTTTCCGGACGCATTGCCGGTTCGGCCGACATATGCGATTACCTGACCCTGGCTGACCTGCTGGCCGACGTAGGTTGCAAGCTCGCTGCAATGGGCATAACGTGTCTTGGTGCCGTCTGAGTGGCTGATCAGGACGTTATAACCATAGCCGTTGGACCAGCCGGCGTAGATGACGGTGCCGGCCTTGGAGGCCCAGATGGTGGTACCTGCCGGTGCGGCAATGTCGGTGCCGGTATGGTTGTAATAGCCCCAAATCGGGCAGGAAATGTAGCCGCCGTTGACCGGCCAGATATACCCGCCGATGTTGGACTCGGTCGATGGGGTGCCGGAGCCGCTGAAGTTGTACTGGGTGCTGGTCAGCGATCCGACCACAATCTTGGCGTTGACCGGTTCCACTACAGTGGTTTCTGAGAGGACGGTGCGCTCGGTTTCATATCCGTCGATGTAGGTGATCTGGCTGACGATCTCTTCAACACCGTTTTGACCTTCCTGTACCACCTCTTCATAGGTGGACTCCTTGTTGTGGTCTACCTCCGTCTCGGTGGTGTAGGGGATCTCCCGCTCCTCCGTGACGGTGCGAACCATCTGCGTTTGCAAGAATGGCTGCTCGTGGGAGATAATCAGGGTGTCGCCCACCAACATATTTTCGGTGACTTCCGGGTTCAGATCGATCAATGTCTGGGTGGGGATACCGACCTTGTCCGCAACCAGCGAAGGGGAATCTCCCTGCTGAATGACGTAGGTCTGTTCTCCCTCGACAACGCTGTCGAGTTTGGCGTTGATCTCATCCAAACTTTCGATAGAAGAGACCGGATACAGCCCTCGCTCCACGCGGATAGACTGCACGAAGGTGACAACCGCATCCTCTGGAATATCGGAGGAGGTGTCGGTGGATTGTGTCTCAGCTGATTCGGTGTCGGTCGTCTGTGTTTGGGTCGACTCGGTGTCAGCCGTTTGTGTTTCAGCTTCGGTGTCGGTAGCTGGTGCCTCGGCCGATTCGCTGTCGGAACTGCCCTGCGAGAGAATCAGCGTTTCACCGATCTGCATGGTCTGGCTGACCTCCGGGTTGAGGGCGGTCAGTTCGTCGACCGAAAGACCATGTTCAGAGGCGATGTCCCAAAGGGTATCGCCGGATTGGATGGTGTAGGTTTGCTGGGAAGAGCTGGTGCTGCTGGAAGAGGAGTCTGCTGCGGCAGTTTCCTGCTCGCCCGATTCTTCCTCTTCGGTTTGCTGGGCCTGAGAGGAACTTCCATCGGAAATAATCAGCTCATCGCCCACCAACATGGTCTGGCTGACTTCCGGGTTTAAGGTGGTTAGCTGTTCGACCGAAACCCCGTACTCGATCGCAATGTCCCACAGAGAATCGCCCTCTTGGATAATGTGAACCTGTGCCGGAGTGGATTCGGTCGTTTCTTCGGGCTCAGTAGTTTCCTCTGTTGGTGTAGTTTCTTCAGGCTCGGTTGTTTCTTCTGCTGGTGCAGTTTCTTCGGATTGTGTAGTTTCCTGTGATTCGGTGGTCTCTTCTGCCTCTTCGGAGGATTCCAGTTCACTTACCGGTACGCCGGCCTGATAGGTTCCGTCGCGGCGGGATTTTAAACTTAACAGCAGCTCGTCGCCGTCCTCCACCGCGCCGATAAACTCGTCGTCGACATAAAGGCCCGCGCCCTCAGAAATTTCGTTGCCCGATGCGCGGATGATGTTGTTGATGAGGATGTCCTCGTCGGAGATCTGGTCGTCCTCCACCACTTCCAGCGAGTAAATCGGAACGCTGTCCTCAGGCGGCAGGTATGCCTCGTTGACAATGCGCTGGCGCACCTTGGCTTCCGCTTCGGTGAAGGCCGATTCGGAGAGAATGTAGCCGATATGTTCGCCGTTGTACTCGACGCGCAGGCCGTAGCGCAGCGAACCAAAATGCTGAACGGTGAGGGTCAACACCACCATGGCCGCCAGAGGCAGGAGGTAGTTGACCGCGCGGCGCGCCATCTTTGCAACCGGACGCAAAGCCTGCAAAAAGGCGATGGGGTAGTGTTTCCCGGTTTGCTGCCGGCGCCGCTTGAGTGCTCGCAGAGATGTGCGAGTGCGCCCGATGGCAAGCTTCCATTCATATTTCCAGGATTTTTGGGTGATCGAGGCAGCAGATCGCTGCTCGCGAAAATCCAGATAAGCCCGGCGAACCTTCCATTTCAGATGCAGGCAGGATTTGCGAATGACGCGCCGGGCGCGGCGGCAATAGCGGATGATGCGTGCACCAAGCAGGTAGCAGATGGCGTAGAGGAAATACGCCGGCGAAAAATGTTCAGCGGAACCAGAAGCGGTCGGTTTTTTGGAATTGCGATTGTTTGGGTCAGACACCCGGACCTCGCTCCTTTCCCTGTAAATAAAAAAGTAAAGACGAAATAAAGCAAAAACTTTAAATAAATGACAGCCTTTCCTATTATAAACTTTTTTTGGCTTGGATTCAAGGTTTGTAACAGGATTGAAACCGAAAAAGCGGGCATTTGAGGGGAAAATGGCGGGCTCTATCTTTAGAAATCCCGCCGGAAACCTGGCGCAAGCACCCACAATGATTATAAGTTTAACGGAATTTTTTAAATAAGAACAGGGCAAAAATATAGACGTTTTGTGAAGAAACAATGGACGAACCATTATTTCCCTGAAAATAAAGACCAGTTGGGGACCAAAAAGGGGAAGAATTTGGAAAAAATTTGCTAAACTTTTATAAGAAATAAAGGCGATTGCAGCAACAAAAATTGCCCCTCCACCCTTTTAAAGCTTCTCTGGATTTGATACAATAGAAACAGCAAAGGAAAGGAATGGTTAAAGCAGATGAAACAGACAAGAATCTACCCGCGCCTGACCGTCAGCAAAAAGGCGGAACACTCGATTGTCAAGGGTCACCCGTGGGTTTATTATAATGAAATTACCGATGCACAGCCGTTTGACGATGGAGCACTGGTGGATGTTTTCAGTCAAAAGGGCAGCTATCTTGGAACAGGGTTTGCCAACAGCCACAGCAAGATTCGGGTGCGGCTGATCTCCCGCAATGCCAACGACCGCTTTGACGAGGCGTTCTTCGAGCGCCGTCTGCGCTATGCCCTCGATTATCGCCGGACGGTGATGGGGGAGGACTTCTCCAATTGCCGCTTGATCTTTGGCGAAGCCGACCATTTCCCGGGATTGACGGTCGATCGCTTTGGCGATATCCTGGTGGCACAGGTGCTCTCGCTTGGCATCGAGCAGCGCAAGGGGATGCTCTTTACCTTACTTGCAAAGTTGTTCGACCAGCTTGGTCAGCCCATTCGCGGCATCTATGAGCGCAACGATGTGGCCATTCGTGAATTGGAGGGCATGGAACAATCGAAGGGATTTTACCCGCTGCCTGACCGCCCAATCCCAGATTCCACCACAACCACCATCACCGAGAACGGCATCACCTATCTGGTGGACTTTGAAAACGGCCAAAAAACCGGATTCTTCCTCGACCAAAAGTACAACCGCCAGGCTGTGGCGCGCATAAGCCGCGGCAAGAGGGTGTTGGATTGCTTCACCCACACCGGTTCGTTTGGCCTCAACGCTGCAAGGGGTGGGGCAGAATATGTGCTGAGCGTGGATATCTCGGAGAGTGCCATTGAGATGGCGCGGGAAAATGCCCGCCGCAATGGCCTGCAAGACAAAATCGAATACCTGACCGAAAATGTGTTTGACCTGTTGCCCCAACTGTCCGAACCGCAGATGGTGCAGCGGTACGGACAGTTTGACTTTGTCATTCTCGACCCACCGGCCTTTACCAAATCCCGCCAAACGGTGGAGAGTGCCGCCCGCGGCTACAAGGAGATCAACCTGCGCGCAATGCGGCTGCTGCCCAGAGGAGGGTACCTCGCCACCTGTTCCTGCTCGCACTTTATGACCGAGGAGCTGTTTATCAAGATGCTGCACCAGGCTGCCGCCGATGCAGGGGTTTCGCTGCGGCAGATTGAAGCACGCCAACAGTCGCCGGACCACCCGATTCTGTGGAATGTGGACGAGACAAACTACCTGAAATTTTACCTCTTCCAGGTGGTCTAAATTTTAAAAATACCTGAAACAATAGCTGCCGGAGCAGACAAAAGCCATTGTCTCCGGCGGCTGTTTTTATGCTTTGATTTTGTTTTTGAGGGCCTAGATTGACCTGAATATCCACTGAAAAGGACAAGCCGAACAAAAGAATCCGTTATTTTCTTGTCAAAAGAGCCAATCAATTTGCTAAGTTTTTTTCGAAAAGAAAAAATCTTTTTATCTCATTTCACGTTTTTTTGCTGCTTTTGACTTTTTGATGGGGATTTGTCTTGGCAAGTTTTGGGCTCGGGCGTATAATCGAAGGATGGGAAATGCAACAAAAGTAGAGGAGGAGATTTTCTAATGTCCTATCATTATCTCGTGGACATCGCCCTGATTTTGCTCTCCACCAAAATTCTGGGCGTCATTACCAAGCGATTCCAGATGCCGCAGGTAGTAGGAGCACTGCTTGCTGGCCTTATCATGGGCCCTGCCCTGCTGAATATTATCCACAGCACCGAGTTTTTAACCCAGGTCTCGGAACTGGGCGTCATTGTGATGATGTTTACCGCAGGTCTTGGCACCAACCTGGATGACCTCAAACAAACCGGAAAAGCAGGATTTTGCGTGGCGCTGTGCGGTGTCATTGTGCCGTGGATCGGCGGTTCGCTGCTGGCGTTTTTCTTTAACGATTCCACAGCTTCCAATGTACTGATGCAAAACGTCTTTATCGGTGTTATCTTGACGGCAACCTCTGTTTCGATTACGGTCGAAACCCTCAAAGAGATGGGCAAGCTGAGCACCGTTGTCGGCAACACCATCTTGGCAGCGGCCTTGATCGACGACATCCTCGGCTTGATCGCCTTGACCGTTGTCACCAGCCTTGGCGGTTCGTCCGACTCCAACCTGCTGATTGTGCTGCTCAAGATTGTCGGCTTCTTTGTCTTTGTTGTTGTGGTCGGCATGCTGGTCAAAAAGGGAATGGACTGGTATGTCCAAAATGTCCACTCCACCGACCTGCAGCGCTATCCAATCTTTGCCTTTGTCCTGTGTCTGGTGATGGCCTACTGTGCGGAGGAATTCTTTGGTGTGGCAGATATTACCGGTTCCTTTGCAGCGGGTGTCATCATCTCGACCACAGCCAAATCCAAATACATCGAGGTCAAATTTGCCCCCTTGTCCTATTTGCTGCTCACCCCGATCTTTTTTGCAAGTATCGGACTGAAGGTGGAGCTGCCGGAGATGAGCGGCAAGGTCATTTTGTTTGCGGTGCTTTTGTCGATTGTAGCCGTCCTCACAAAGATTGTCGGTTGTGGCCTGGGAGCCAAGCTCTGCGGACTCAACAATAAGCAGTGTGAACAGGTCGGTATCGGCATGGTTTGCCGCGGTGAGGTTGCGCTGATCGTGGCCGATAAGGGCAGTGCCCTTGGCCTGATGCCGGACGCTTTCTTTGCGCCGGTCATCATCATGGTTGTTGTCAGCACTGTCGTCACTCCGATTCTGCTCAAATTCGCCTTCCGCGAGAGCAATGCATACGAGGAGCTTCAGGAGAGCGCCTTGGTCGACCGTTACGAGGAGGCCGAACAGCTCGATTACATTGCAGAAAGCCTGATCTCTGCTAACGACCGCATAATGAGCAAAAACAAAAACAAAAAGTAGCGCCCTGTCGCGACTTTGCAAAAAAAGAGGGACACCCCGCTGGTATTTTCCAGCGGGGTGTCCCTCTTATGGATGAATCTATTCGAGGTTTAGTTTGTTTTTGAGGATATAGCGGGTAGGCAGGTAGAGCAAAGCATCCAGCAGGGCAATGACCACAATGAGGGAAACCAGTGCGAGCACAATGGCGGAAAATTCATGTGGACCGTTAAAGAGATTGGAGACGCCCATTGCGTCGCCCGCAAAGCCCAGCGCGCTAAAGAGTAGGGTAGTGAGGATGGTCAGGGGGATGCTGATGAGCAGATAGGCGATGAATGAGCCGGCAATGCGGTTCTTGGAAAAGGGGTAGATCTGCGAGAAGGCCATCGCCATGTACATGTGCAGCAGCTCATTGAAGAGGGAAACCAGCATCAAAAAGAACAGCAGAATGAGTACTGCCACAAACTTTGCCAGATCGCCGTACATGGAGGGGGTTATCAGCAGCTTGCCGATCGCGCCGAACAGCTGTCCAAAGGCCTCAAACAGATCGTCGGCAGAGGCAAATCCGCCAAATCCCAGGATCAGGATGGACAGGATGGCGACAATGGAACTTAAAATCAGCCAGATGGTTGCCGAAAGCATTTTGGAAAAGATGATGGTGTCCACACTGACGGGCAGGGTGTTGGTCAGGTAACCCTCGGAACCGAGGATGGAGTTGTAAAACTGGGTGACGGTCAGCACAAGTGAGAGCACTGCCAGGGCGATGAACAGGCCGACATAGATCATTGTGCCCCCCATCATGCCGACCACCCATTCGCTGCGGATAAAGACAATATTGAGCACGGACATCAGCAAAATGACGCCATAGAGTGGGATGAAGGTTTTGGACATCGCTTTAATATCATATTTGAGCATCTTCATTAGCATCTGAATACCTCCCGGAACAATCCGTCGATCGACTTGCCATATTTTTCCCGAATCTCGTCGACTTCACCGTCGATGACGATGCGCCCTTGATTGAGGAAGAGCGACCGGTCAAACACCGTCTCCACATCCTGAATCAGGTGGGTGGAGATGAGGATGGAGGAATCGCCCTCAAAGTTGCGCAGGATGGTGCGCAGGATATAGTCCCGAGCTGCCGGGTCAACGCCGCCGATCGGCTCATCCAGAAGGTACAGGTGAGCGCGGCGAGACATCACCAGCACCAGCTGCACCTTCTCTTTGGTGCCCTTGCTCATCGTTTTTAGTCGGTCTTTCTGGCTGATATGCAGGTCCGAAAGCATCTGCTGGGCGCGGGAAAGATCGAAATCGCGGTAAAAGTCGCAGAAAAATTGGAGCAGGTCGCTGATGCGCATCCAGTCATTTAGATAGCTGCGTTCAGGCAGATAGGAGATCAGGGCTTTGGATTGCAGCCCCGGCGCGATGCCGTCGATTAAGATTTCGCCGCTGTCCTGTGGGATCAGCCCCGCAATCAGCTTCATAATGGTGGTTTTTCCGCAGCCGTTGGGCCCCAGCAGGCCGACGATCTTGCCGCGGGGAATCTGAAAGCTTACCCCTTCCAGTACCGGGTGCGAGCCGTAATTTTTATGCAGGTTTGTGATTTGCAGAACCGGCAGCTCTGAGACGGTGCCGCCCTGAATCATCTGATTGGTCGTGTTGTTCATCTTGATTTCCTTTCCGGCAGAGCTTGCCTTACAAAGTGTCCAGCTTGTTTTGTGGCTCCTTTGTCTGAGCGCTTAAATAGCGCTCAAGCAGCAGCGGGATATCCTCCCGCCGGTAGCCGAGTGAGGAGATGTTTTCTACCATCCTCTCGATTTCGTCGTATGCCAAAGTGCGCCGTACTTCCATAATCTTCTCCTTATCTTCTGTGACGAAGCGCCCGGCTGTGCGCTGGCTTTTCAGCAGCCCGTCGCGTTCCAGTTCGGAAAGCGCTTTTTGCATGGTGTTAGGGTTTACTCCAGCCTCCAAGGCCAACTCCCGCACAGCGGGCAGCTTTTGCCCTGGGGAATATTTGCCGCAGGCCAGATCCTGCTTTAGAATGTGGATAATTTGCAGGTAGATTGGCAGCTTATCATCAAATTGCCAGGTCATTCTTTGGCCTCCCTTCATTTCATTATTGTATTAAGTGCTTAATACAATAATACCAGCCTCGCGCCCTTCTGTCAAGGGGAAAAGGAAAAAAATTTGGGGTAGATGGAGCTTTTTTTCACAATTTTGAATTGCATTTGAATGAATGTTATGTTATGGTAAAATAGTATATGGAAACCTTACAGCACTTCACCAAAGGGAGATGCTGGGAAGATAGATAGGAACAGGAGGAAACTAGGATGGCGAAAATTATGCGCCAAACCTTGCGGGAACAGGTGACACAAGCGATCCGCATGAAGCTGCTGACCGGGGAGCTCAAGCCTGGAACCCGAATTGTAGAGCAGGATATGGCACAGGAGCTTGGGGTCAGCCGCGGTCCGGTGCGCGAAGCGCTGCGCCAGATTGAGCAGGAAGGCCTGGTGGAGTATACCTCTCACGTCGGCTGCTTTGTCAAAGACTTTAACGCACAGGATGTGTATGAGGTGTATCTGCTGCGTGCGGATTTGGAGATTTTGTCGGTCAAAATGTGCGACGGCAAATTTTCAGAGCAGACCATCGCGCGCATGGAGGAGATTGTGCAGCGGATGGCCAGTCTGGATAAGGTTGAGCGATTTGATGAGACCATCGTCAACGACAACGATTTTCACGAATGTATTATTCGGGAGTGCGGCTTAAAGAGACTGTATTTTTTGTGGAGCAGCATGGACAGCGGCAACACCATCGTCTTTTACCGCGGCACCGGCAAGAGTGAATATGTGGTGCGCAATCAGGAGAAGATTCACCGCAAAGTGCTCGACGCTATCAAGACGGGTGACGTCGACAACATCTGTCAGACGTTGTTGACCCACTACATGGAGACCACAACCGGCTATCTCAGAGACCACGGAATCTCAGCCAAAGAGTTTCCCTACAAATTGGATTTTACCCTCTAGTGGGCTGAAATTTTATTGTTTTAAAAGAAGGCGTCCTTTCGGGCGCCTTTTTTGTCTGTTGTTCTCAAGACCATTTTCAAATATGGAATTTTGTCTCTATAAACAACCAAAATTTGGAGAAAGAGCGGTTTTATTGCTAGTTTTTAAGCAAATTGTACGTAAAATTAACAGAAAAAATAAATAAAATGAACAAAGTGTTTCTGAATTTGTTGCAATCGGTGGCGAACTGTGCTACAATACAAAGCGTGGAGATTGTAGACAATCTTCAGCATACTGCAAAATCTTGATCAGCTGCTAACAGCACGGGGGGAGCAAATGGGACAACTAAACTACAAAACCCTGAGGCAAGAAGTGGCGGACGAGATCCGAAAAAAAATCTTGACAGGCCAGATGAAGTCCGGAGAACGACTGAAGGAGCAGGAAATCGCATTGATGCTCGGTGTCAGCCGCGGACCGGTACGAGAGGCGCTGCGGCAGCTGGAGCAGGAAGGGCTGGTCCGGTATGAACGCAACGTCGGATGTTCAGTGGCAGTCCTCAATGAAAAGGATATCTATGAGGTGGGTCTGCTGCGGGCGGTGCTCGAGGTACTGGCAGTCAGATTGTGTCGGGGCAAGGTGAGCCCCGGGGCATTGCAGAAGATGCGGGAATGTGTCCAGCAGATGCACAATGCAGGCGATGACCTGTGTATGTTGGCACAGCTGGATAACAGCTTTCACGCATGTATTGTAGAAGAGGCGGGTTTTCCAAAACTGGAGCACATCTGGAAAAGCATGGACGCCAGCAACATGGCGGTGTTTGCCGCGGTGGAAAAATCGGATGTGATGCGGTGCGCACAGCGCCATCAGGAGTTGCTCAAAGCCTATGAAACCCAACGGGAACAGGAAATTGTACAGGCCCTGCAAAAGCATTATGACCTGGCATACAATGTTCTCCAACAGGGAAAGGACACGAAGGTGCAGGACGATTTGTTCTGGCCCTACATGGAAACAACCGCTTGATTTGGTTCATGTTGTTTGTTAATTGCACGACCAAAAGAAGGGGCCGTGTAAAATAAGAGAGTTTGATAAGCCCGAAAGGAGAAATTATCATGAAGATCAAAAAAATCCTGGCAGTTCTGCTGGCAGGCGCGATGATGCTTTCTCTGGCTGCTTGCGGCGACGATTCTTCCTCGTCCGCTGAAGCTACCACAGAACAGAAAACCATCGATGGCAATGTGCTGGATGCAGAACAGTCCTACAACGGCTACCTCGGCAGCGAGCCAACCACTCTGGACAGCGTAGTCGGCAACGACACCTACAGCTCCTCTGTTCTGACCAACACCATGGAGCCTCTGACCAGACTTGGTGAAAAAGATGGCCAGAACGTACGTGAAGGCGCTGGCGCTGAGTCTTGGGAATCCAATGAGGCCGGCGACGTTTGGACCTTCCATCTGCGTGACAACACCTGGAGCGATGGCCAGCCTGTAACTGCAGAGGATTATGCTTATGCAGTAAGAAGAATTATGACCCCTGATGTTGGTTCTCCAAACTCCTACCTGCTGACCTGCCTGAAGAACGGCGAGGCAGTTCTGGCTGGTGAGATGGATCCTTCTGAACTGGGTGTAGAAGCTACCGATGAAAAGACCCTGGTCTTCACTCTCGAGCAGCCAACCCCATACTTCCTGTCTTTGACCGATACCCGTGTTATGATGCCACAGCGTCAGGACATCGTTGAGCAGTACGGCGATTCTTTCGGCGCAGAAGCTGCTAACCTGGTTTACAACGGCCCATTCAAACTGGACACCTGGACCCACAACTCTCAGCTGGTTATGGTAAAGAATGAAAACTACTGGGATGCTGAAAATGTAAACCTCGACACCATCACCTACAGCATCATGAACGATGAGAACGCGATTTACAACTCCTTCAGCAACGGCTCGATCGACTCTTGCGGTTGTATCGTTCGTGAGTGGATGGATCGCTTCGAGCAGATGGACAATGTAGAGTACCTGCATTACACCTCTCCAGCAGTTCGTTTCAACTTCTATAACACCAAAGATGAACTTTTCCAGAATAAGAACATCCGCAACGCATTCACCCTGGCTCTTGACCGTGAAGACGTTGTAGAGACCATCTACGACGGCACCATGAGCCCAGCTTATGCTTGGGTACCGGATGGCGTTTCCACCGGCGAACTGGGCAACTTCAGAGATCAGATGGAAGCTCCTCTGCAGGCTATGTACGAGGAAGGTCTGGATCCAAAAGAGCTGCTGCTCACCGGTATGGAAGAGCTTGGCCTTGGCAGCGATCCTTCCACCCTGGAAGTAACCCTGAGCTTCGGCGGCACCGATCAGTGGATGAGAAACTACGGCGAATATTATCAGCAGACCTTTAAGAGCGTTCTGGGCGTAAACATCGTTCTGGACTTCAACGAGTGGGGCACCTTCAACCAGAAGGTTATGGATGGCGATTACCAGATGGGCTACATGTCCTGGTCGATCGACTACAACGATCCATACGCAATGCTGAACGTAATGCGTTCTGACTCCGGCAACATCAACACCGGTTGGGTAAGCGAAGAGTACGATGCTCTGCTTGACCAGGCTTCCGTTGAGATGGATGAGGCAAAACGTGTAGAGCTGTACAAACAGCTTGAGACCCTCCTGTTCGAGGAAGGCCCACTCTGCCCGGTTGTTAACGAAGCTGCTAACACCTTCCGTTACACCTACATCAAGAACGCAAACACCATGCCATTTACTTCTACTGGTCTGAAATACGCTTACGTAAGCGGCCGCGCATAATAAGAATCAACAGTATCTTCTTATTAACGAATGAAGAGGTAAGAAGGCAAGAGCAGGCAGCCTCTGGCTGCCTGTTCCTTTCCGTATTAAAAATGAAGGGAAAAAAGGGGGAAAAGCATGTTTAAGTATATCCTCAAGCGTATCGGCTACATGCTGGTTACACTTCTGATCATCTCCGCTGTAACCTTTTTTATGATGCACTCCATCCCTGGCGACCCACTGGGCGCTACGGTAAATAAGCTGCCGGAGCAGGCAAGAGAAAACTACTATGCAAAATACGGCTTGGATAAACCGGTCACCGAGCAGTATGCGATCTTCCTGAAAGATCTGATTACACAGGGAAGCTTGGGTGAATCTTTGAAATATCCTGGCCAGAGCATCACCCACACACTGCTCACCAACTCGAAAGTTTCTGCCGTCACCGGTGGTCTCTCGCTGCTGTTCGGTGTCTGCATCGGTATTACACTGGGTATTGTGGCTGCGCTAAACAAGAATAAGTGGCCGGATTACTTAGTTATGTTCATTGCAATCTTGGGCATTACCGTTCCAGTCTTTGTTATTGCGGCGCTGTTGCAGTATCTATTCACTGTTAAGTGGATGATTTTGCCGACAACCGGCTGGGGCAAACCGCAGAACATCGTTCTGCCAGTTATCGCACTGGCCTTTAGCCCGATTGCAACCTATGCCCGTTACTTAAAGTCTAACATGCTGGAGGTTATGGGACAGGACTACATCCTGACTGCAGAGGCAAAGGGTGTCAACGGCTTTAACATCATCAAGAACCACGTTCTGAAAAATGCTATTTTGCCATGTATCACCATGTTGGGCGGTCAGATTTCCGGTATCTTCACAGGTTCGTTCGTAGTAGAAAAGATGTTCGGTATTCCAGGCTTGGGCTTCTACTTTGTATCTTCTATCAACGATCGTGACTACACCATGATTATCGGTACTACCATCTTTGCTGCAGCCCTCTTTGTTTTGGCACAGCTGCTCATCGATATCGCCTATACCATCCTTGACCCAAGAATCCGCATCAGCGGCAATAAGTAAGGAGGAGAACACATGTCAGAAGAGAACAAAAATGTATCTGCAACGGAGTGGGAAGACATTCCGGCAGAAAAGTTTGAAATTATTGGCACGGATGACTTCTCCGGAGATATTATTGCCCGTCCAAAGGTAAGCTATTGGGCAGATGCGTGGAGAAGATTCAGAGAAAACAAAATTGCGCTGGTTGCGCTGATTATCCTCATCCTGATGGTCATCTTTGTTGTAATCGGTCCTGGTATCTCCGGTTACAACTATGAAGAGATGAACACTGCAGAAATCAACCAGCTGCCAAGTGCAAAACACTGGTTTGGTACCGACGATCTGGGCCGTGACCTGTTTGCCCGTGTATTCCAGGGCGGCCGCGTATCGCTGACCATCGGTATTGTCGGTGCGGTGGTAGCCAGCGTTGTGGGCAGTATCTATGGCGGTATTGCTTCCTACTTTGGCGGCATCGTCGATGATATCATGATGCGTATCGTTGAGGTATTGCTGAGCATCCCTTACCTGCTCACCGTTATCCTCATCTCGGTTGTCACCGATTCCAAGAGTATCGGCACGATGATGCTGGCCCTGGTTCTCACCGGATGGTGCGGCATTGCGCGACTGGTTCGCGGCCAGATGCTTCAGTTAAAATCTCAGGAATATGTCCTGGCAGCTACTGCACTGGGCGTTTCCCCACTCAAGACCATTATGCGTCATCTGATCCCGAACACTTTGGGCATCATCATTGTTGCAATCACCTTCGATATCCCGGGTTACATCTTCTCCGAGGCGTTCCTGAGCTACGTCGGCTTGGGCGTACAGCCGCCGGAAACCAGCTGGGGCGCTTTGGCTTCCGCCGCACAGCAGAACTTCATGTTCTATCCATACCAGCTGTTCTTCCCGTCGTTGATGATCGCGCTGACCATGCTCGGCTTTACCCTGCTGGGTGACGGCCTGCGTGATGCGCTTGACCCGAAACTGAGAAAGTAGTAGGAGGGATACAGAAAATGGCAAACGATAGAATTTTGGATGTAGAAAACCTGAGCGTATCCTTTAATACCTATGCTGGAGAGGTCAAGGCAGTGCGCGGCGTCAGCTTCCACCTGGATCGCGGCGAAACACTGGCATTTGTAGGTGAGTCCGGCTGCGGCAAAACAGTAACCGCAAAGTCGATCCTCCGCCTGCTCAAACCCCCGTTTGCAGTTATTAAGGAAGGCTCTAAGATTGAGTGCGACGGCAAGGACGTCCTCTCTCTGAATAAAAAAGAGCTGTGCGCATTCCGCGGCGATGAAGTCAGCATGATCTTCCAGGACCCAATGACTTCTCTGAACCCGACCATGACCGTCGGCAAACAGATTATGGAGAGCCTGCGCATCCATCGCCATCTGAACAAAAAGGAAGCGCGCGAGGAAGCCATCAAGATGCTCAAGATGGTTAATATTCCGAGCGCAGAAAAAAGAATTGACAGCTATACGCATGAGATGTCCGGTGGTATGCGTCAGCGTGTTATGATCGCAATGGCGCTGGCCTGCAACCCGAAGATCCTGATTGCCGACGAGCCGACCACTGCGTTGGACGTTACCATTCAGGCGCAGATCATGGACCTGATGCGTGAGCTGAAAGAGAAGATGAATACCGCGATCATTCTGGTAACCCATGACCTGGGCGTTGTTGCAAACTTTGCTGACAGAATCCAGGTAATGTACGCCGGCCAGATCGTAGAGCGCGGAACCGCAAGAGAAATCTTCTACGATTCCAAGCATCCTTATACATGGGCGCTGCTGAGCTCTGTTCCAAAGCTTGCTAAAGAGGCAAAACAGGAACTGTACGCTCTGAAGGGCACCCCTCCGGATCTGATCCTTCCACTCAACTGCTGCCCGTTTGCATCCAGATGCGAATACTGCATGCCAATCTGCAAAGAGCGCAATCCGTTTGAGACCACCATCACCGATACCCACAGGGTATCCTGCTGGTTGCAGCATCCAAATGCTCCAAAGGTAAAATCCTTCTATGATAGGGAGGCGAAGTAATGGATCAGGTAATTGAAAAACTGCAAAATGCCGACACCATCATGGAGGTCACCGACCTGTGCAAATTCTTTAAAGCAGGTAAAAAGCAGGTGCTCAAAGCGGTAGACCACGTCTCCGTTTCGATCAAACGCGGCGAGACCCTCGGTCTTGTAGGCGAGTCTGGCTGCGGCAAGACCACCTGCGGCCGTACCATGATGAAGCTGTATGAGCCAACTTCCGGTAAGGTTGTATTTGATGGCAAGGATATCTCCACCCTCAAAGGCAAAGATCTGCTGGAGTTCCGCAAAAATGTACAGATCATTTTCCAGGACCCATACGCATCTCTGGACCCTCGTATGACCATCGGCGAGATTATTTCCGAGGGAATGGACGTTCACTTCCACATGACCGATAAGGAAAAGAACGAGCGTGTTGCCGATCTGCTCGGCAAGGTTGGTCTGAACCCAGAATATGCAAACCGCTTTGCACATGAGCTCTCCGGCGGTCAGCGTCAGCGTGTCGGCATCGCCCGCGCACTGGCTGTTGAGCCGAAGTTCATCGTCTGCGATGAGCCAATTTCTGCATTGGACGTTTCCATTCAGGCACAGGTTGTCAACCTTCTGATCAAACTCCAGAAGGAATTTGGCCTGACCTACCTCTTCATCTCCCACGACCTTTCGATGGTAAAACATATCTCCGACCGCGTCGGCGTTATGTATCTGGGCTCGATGGTAGAGCTGGCCAGCAACTACGATCTGTATGACAAGCCAATGCATCCATATACTCAGGCACTGATCTCCGCCATTCCGACTGCGGACCCAGATGTTGAGGCGACCCGTGAGCGCATCAAACTGGAAGGCGAAGTGCCAAGCCCGATCAACCCGCCACCGGGCTGCAAATTCAGAGCAAGATGCCGCTATGCAATGGACATCTGCGCGAAAGAAACTCCAAAGCTGTTGGAGATTGAGCCAAACCACTTTGTGGCTTGCCATCTCTGCCATGCTCAGAACAAAGATAAATAACTCTTCGATTTTCATCATAATTTCATGCTTTCGGGGCGGCTGTGGGGATATCCCCGCAGCCGCTTTTTTATAGGAAGAAATGGAGGGATCTGTTTTGAATCAGGACTTGATTGAAAAAATTCTGGACTATGCTGTCTGCCACGGTGCAGATTTTGCAGAGGTCTTCTATGAGGATGTGCGCAGAAGCAACCTGACCGTTCTCGATCAAAAGGTGCTGGACTCCTCTGCGGGCGCCGAAAAGGGCGTCGGCATTCGCCTGTTTAAGGGCACAGAGAGCGCCTACCTCTACACCGCTGACCTGAGCGAGGAGAACCTGCTTTCCATGCTGCGCGCAGCCTGCGAGTACCGCGAAGGCCACTTTGCCCGTCAGGCGCTGGAGCAGTTGCAGCAGGTATCGCTCAATCCGATCGCACGGTATCCGCAGCAGGTGGGACTCAAAGACAAGATGGCGCTGATTAAGCGCGTTGTCAAGACAGGACATGATGCCGATGAGCTGGTCAGCCAGGTGAGGGTGAAATATCTGGATATGGATCAGAAGGTTCGCATCGCCAACTCGGAGGGCCGCTTTGTAGATGACCGCCGCGTCAAGACCAGACTGCACATCACCGTGTTCTGCGAAGAGGGTTCAGACCGCCAGTCCAGTTACACTGGTCCGGGTGCAATGAAGGGCTTTGAGTTCTATGACGAGATCGATGTCGATGGAGCTGTCCGCCAAGCAGCTAAAAATGCCAAAGCGATGCTGCACGCCAAAGCCTGCCCGACAGGCAGAATGCCGGTCATCATTGCAAACGGCTTTGGCGGCCTGTTCTTCCACGAGGCGTGCGGACACTCGCTCGAGGCCTCCAGCACAGCGCGCGGAAACTCCGAATTTTCCGGCAAGATCGGTCAGAAGGTTGCCTCTGAAAAGGTCACCCTCATCGATGACGGCAGCATGCCGGGTCAGTGGGGTTCGCTCAAGGTGGACGATGAGGGCGTGCCGACCCGCAAAAACGTACTCATCGAAAATGGTATCCTCAAGAGCTATATGGTCGACAAGCTGCATGCCAGAATTCTGGGCTGTGAGCCGACCGGTTCTTCCCGCCGCCAGAGCTTCCGATATGAGCCGACTTCCCGCATGACCAACACCTACATCGCTCCCGGCACCGACAGCCCCGAGGAGATGATCGCCTCCACCGAGCGCGGCATCTATGTCAACGCCATCAATGCCGGTTCGGTAAATCCGGCAACCGGTGAATTTAACTTCAATACCGGGGAAACCTTCCTGATCGAAAACGGCAAGATCACCACCCCGGTCAGAAGTGCAACCCTCATCGGCACCGGCGGCGACATCCTCAAGAAGGTCGATATGGTCGGAAACGATTACGCACTGGGCCAGGGCTTCTGCTATGCGGCCAGCGGTGCGCTCTATATTGGAGCGGGCCAGCCGACAGTCAGAGTCACCGAAATGACGGTAGGAGGAGATCAGGAATGATGACTTCGGAAAAGACAGTGCTCTGCGCCCTTGCGCAGAGATTAAAAGAGGAAGGATTTACCGATGTCCGCTTCTACATCGAGCGGACCGAGCGGTTTGGCGTCGGGGTGCTGGACGGCGCCCGCGACAGCTTCACCCGCGCAAAGGAAAACGCTTATTTTGTAGAGGCCGGCAAGGGCGGCAAGAGATGCTGCACCTTCTTTAATACCCTGGATGGGATGGACGACGTAGTCGAACAGATGCAGATTGCGGCGGAGGCTTCACAGGAAGAGTATCAGCCGCTGCCCGCTTTTGAAAGGGAGGTCAACCATCACAGCGAATTTGCTCCGGCAAATGAGATGGACGCTGTCCAGGTGCTGGTCGAGGCCGAAAAAGCAGCTAAGGAAGAAAAGAAAATCTCCAACCTGAGCAACTGCCGCTATAACCATTCCTGGAAAGAGGTTGTTCTGATGGATGATCAGGGCACCTGCATGACCGACAGCAGTCAGGTTGCCTCGGTTTCCATCGGAGTTGTTTCGCGTGAAGATGGCGACACAGAAATTGCGTATGGAGGCCGCAGCGCCGCCAGCCTCGATCAGATTGATGTAACCGGTCTGGCACGGGAGGTTGCAAAGCTGGGTGCACAGCGCCTGCACGCAAAACCACTCGCTTCGGGAAAATACGCTGTCATCCTGCAAAATACCGCGGCGGCGGAATTGCTGGAAGCATATCTGCCGATCTTCTACGCTTCGGAGATGCAGAATAAGATGAGCAAACTGGCCGGCAGACAGGGCGAACAGATTGCCTGCGCCGACGTCGAACTGCTGGAGGACCCACAGCTCGCCACCGGCCGCGTACATCGCCACTTTGACGATGAAGGCTGTCCGGTCAGCAAGAAGTATCTCATTCGTGCTGGCAAGTTTGAATCGGTGCTGTACAACCGCAAGAGCGCAGCGAAGGAAAATGTGTCCGGCAGCGGCAATGGCTTTAAGGCGGACATCCAGTCCTCGGTCGGTACCGGCGTCACCAACGTGGTATTGCAGAGCGCTTCCGGCAGCGAGTTGAGCATGGAACAGATGTGTGAAAAGATGGGCAACGGCATCATTGTCACCGATCTGGAAGGTGTATTTGCCGGTGTCAACACCATCAATGGCAGCTTCTCGCTGTTGAGCAAGGGCATGCTGGTGGAAAACGGTAAACCGGTCAAACCGTTCTGCGAGGTTACCATCGCGGGTAACATCTATACTCTCCTGGAGGAAATTGAGGCGATGGGCAACGATCCTGCCCCGACTGCTGCTGGCAGCCAGTTTGTACAGACTCCGTCCATTTTGCTCAAAGGATTGACCGTATCGGGATTGTAAGCGGCGCAAGTTTGTGCTATACTGGGAGTGCAGGGAAAAAGAGCACAGAAAAGGAAAACATAAACGCTTCTTTTTGTGCATATTTTATACCGCCTTTTTTAATCCAACATAAAAAGAGGAGAGTGGCTACATGGACATTTTAAAGAACACCGACGCGATGGGCAAACGCATCTTTGCGGATCTGGAAAAGATCAACTTTATCCGCACCAGCACTTCCGCTGAGGAGACCAGAGCCGCCAACATCATCAAAGATGAACTGGCAAAAGAGGGTCTGGAGGCTTCCATCGAGGAATTTATGGTAGAGACTGCCGATATCCACAAGGTATCGCTCAAAGCGTTGGGCAAAGAGTGGGAAATTCAGGGCTATCGCCGCTCCGGTTCCACACCGGCAGAGGGCTTGACTGCTCCATTTGCCTATGTACAGCAGGGCACCGACGTCGATCTGTACGACAAAAAAGGCAAGATCGTCATGGTCAACAACGGCAAGATGAACGAAGAGGTTTATGCGCGGATGGTTCGCTATGGCGTTGCAGCTTTCCTGACCTGGAACGGAAATGTCTCGGATGACCGTGCACAGACCGATCTGCCGGAGCGTGAGCTGCGTTACTGGGCACTGCGGTACGGCAAGATCCCCGGCGGTGTTCTGCGCGCCATCGACGCGATGGAACTGGTAAAGGGCGAACCGGAAGAGGTCACCTTCACCCTCGTTCAGGATGAGGTTTCCCGTCCATCCAGAAACGTCATTCTGCACATCCCGGGCACCGACGGCGGCAGCGAGAATGTCACCTTCGGCGCACACTTTGACAGCGTACAGTTTAGCCACGGCGTATATGACAACGGCGCAGGTTCGGTAATCCTGATGGAGCTTGCCCGCCACTACAAACAGAATCCTCCAAAGCGCAACCTTACCTTCTGCTGGTACGGCTCCGAGGAGTGCGGCCTGCTGGGCTCTAAAGCCTACGTTGAGGCGCACAAGGATGAGCTCAAAGACGTACAGCTGATGATCAACGTTGACGTTGCCGGACCGGTTCTGGGTTCGGATTGGGCTGCGATCACCGCAGACGAGTCGCTCTGCCGCTTTGTAGAGTACCTCTCCAAAGAGCTCGGCTTCTCCACCGACGTTACACAGGATGTATACTCCAGCGACTCGGTTCCGTTTGCCAATGAAGGCGTTCCGGCGATCAACTTCTGCCGCTTCGGAAGAAACGGCGGTGCGATGATTCACTGCCGCCACGATGTCATCGATTACCTCGATTACAAGAACTTTGGCAAGACCGCAGCCTTTATCCAGGAATTTGCAGATCACATGGTCAATGCGGTGGTATTCCCGGTTCCGCGCAAGATGCCGCAGAACATGGTCGATGCAGTCGACAAGTACCTGCGCAAGAAGAGAGTAGACGAGGAATAAAAAAGTTTTCTTCCTTATTTAATGAAAATTGGATAGGGATGAAAGACGCAAAAAAATGGCTCCCCAAAAGGGAGCCATTTTTTATTGCAGAAAGATGATTGGGTAAGGCGGCAGATAAAACTCGATTTTCTAAAGCTGGGTGCGGTGTAGTAGAAGCCAAGATTCTGTACTTGGCTAACATGCGAATTAGGTGCGGGCTCAGTCTGTCAGAGTGGGTTTTGTGTTGATGGTCACTGCGACCCGGTTGGGCATGCAGACGGCACTTTGCGGTTCCTTTTCCAGCCACCCAAATCCGATGCACAGGTGGTCCGGGCAGTCGGAGGAGAGAAAGTGGATGCGATGATCCTGTATCTCCAACACCACATCAACCCCGTAGCTGCTCAGGTCGATCTGCTGGTCCTGAGCGTGGGTGAGGTCGATCTCCTGTACAGGTTCTCCATTGATGGTAATGAGTGCCCACGCCCCGGGACCGGAGAGCTTTTCCATCACAAAGAAGGCCAGCATCAGGATGGCAGCGACCGCGACAAGTCCCAGCAGTATTTGTTTATCCCGTTTCCCCATCTGTTTATTCTCCAATCTGTAAAATGCTTTCCCTATTATACAAAAAAAGGGGAGAGCGGTCAAGTCAAAAACAAAGGCGGGACGCTTGCAGCGTCCCGCCCAGTAAAAGAGGTGTGTTTTGAGTTTTCTCTTAGAAAAAAGCTGTTAGATGTTTGCGCTCCACAGTCCGTGCAGGTCGCAGAATGCGTAAGCGGCAACTGGTTTCTCACCGGCAGTGAGGGCAAAGACCGCTTCCGGTTTGTCACCTGGGTTCAGGTTCTTGCGCTGGAAACCGTTTGCAGTCTCGAGGATGATCCATTTAATCGAGTGCTCTGCGAGCATTGGGTGTGCAACCGAACCGACCGATACGGTGACGGTGTTGCCATCTACATGGACAACCGGAACGTGCTTCTCGGTAGCAGCATCGGTGCTGCCTGGAACAAGCTCACTCATTTTCTCACCGCAGCATACAACCGGAACGCCTTTGGTCTCCATAAAGGTGATGATATTTCCACAATGTTTGCAAACATAAAATTTCATACAAGTTCCTTCTTTCTTAAATTCGTTGTTGAATATATACCAAATTAGTTTATTTTCTTTCTGAATATAGTATACCGCACAACTCTCTATTTTGCAATAGGCAAGAAAAAAGTTTACAACTTGTTCTTATTTATGCTCTGTTTTTTTCCGGGATGTTGCGGATAATTGCCCAGCACAGCATCAGGAGGATGGCAGCGGCCAACAGATAAATTCCGCCGGCAAAGAAGGGGTGGACATAGGGGAAGGTGAACATGGTTTCCAGCACGGCGGTGACGATGCTTTCAAACTGGATGGTGAGGTTGATACAGAGTAGTACCGCACCTCCGATGAGCAGCCCAACGACCCGTTTTCCGGTTTTATTTAGGCGGTAAAATCCACAGGTAACTAGGTACCCCAGCGCCATTGCCAGCAGGTTGGAGCAAAGGGAAGAGAAGCCTCCGGCGAGTATGCGCAGTGGGGCGGATTCGATCTGGATGGCAAAAAGCGGGGAGGAAAAGGAAGAGACAAACAGATGTGCGGCAAGTACCAGCAGCACATTGGCGACGGTGACGAACAGGGAAAGGATGGCGCAAAACAGCAGCCAGCCTTTAAAGAGCGTTCGCCGGGTGGAGCCGAGTTGTAGATGAAAGAGAAAGGGAGCGCGGAAAGAGTTCATTGCGGAGATGCAGAGAAACCAGCTGGTGGAATATTCCAGCCCGGAGACATGGGAGTTTTCCCCGGAAAGGACGGCGGATAACAGCAGCAAAATGATAACGATAGAGTAGAAAATGGGAATGGCGGTGCGGTATTCGTACAGATGGTAGCGCAGGGATGTTGCGGCATTCATAAAGGAAGCCTCCTTTTTTAGTTTACTCGCGGGATGGATCGGACGGATTTTCTGCCCCGACCAACTGGACAAAAAGTTGTTGCAGGCTCAAGCCGGTGATGTCCAGCGTGTCAGGGACCTCTCCTCGCTCGCCCAGAATGGCCGCGGTCTTTAATCCGCCGACTACATTCGCTCCGATGATGTGGCGTCCTGCACAGAAGTCATCTACCTCTGCGATGCGCCCGGATACGCAGTAGCCCTGGCAGAGCAGCTGCTCGGCACTGTCATCGACCAGCAATCTGCCGCGATCGAGGATGAGTACCCGTTCCAGCAGTCCCTCCACCTCGCCGATCAGGTGGGTTGAGAGCAGGATGCAGGAAGGAGATTCACTGTAGCTTTCGATTAACAGCTTATAGAATAGTTCGCGGTGGAAGGCATCCATCCCCAAGGTCGGTTCGTCGAGCAGCAGCAATGGGGTGTGAGCCGAAAGCGCCAGCACTACCCGCAGCACCGACTTGTACCCGGTGGAGAGCTTGAGATTGTTCTTTTTTAGATCGAGATCGAACTGCTTGGCATAGTTTAGACACTGCTCGGTTTGGAAATGGGGATAAGCTGCGGCCATCCAGCGGATGAGGTCGCCCACCTTCAGTTCCCCAAAGTAGGAGCTTTCGGTGGCAAAAAAGATCTGCCGCTGTGCCGCCTCGTTCTCCCACAGCCTTTGTCCATCCAGCTGTATCTGGCCACTGGTGGGCAAAAAGTGGTTAGCAATCATGCGCAGCAGGGTGGTTTTGCCCGCACCATTGCGCCCCAGCAGTCCACAGATCATCGGCTCAGACAGGGTAAAGCTGACATTGTCGACCGCAGTTTGATCTTTAAATTGTTTTGTCACATTTTGGCAACTCAGTTTCATTGTGAGAGTCCCCTTTCAATCCATTCCCGCAGCTGCTCCGGGCTGATGGACAGGCGCTTGGCCTCCTGCACCAGCGGCAGTACATATTGGGTAAAAAATTCCTCTTGACGCTTTTGGGTGAGCTTTTGTAGAGCTCCTTCACAGACAAACATTCCAATTCCCCTTTTTTTATAGACGATGCCGGCGTCCACCAACAGGTTGATGCCCTTGAGGGCGGTCGCCGGATTGATCTTGTAGCTGGCAGCAAGCTCGGTGATGGATGGAATCTGTTCCCCTTCCTGGTAGACTCCAGAAAGGATCTCATCCTCCAGCCCCTGCTGTACCTGCACAAAGATGGGGGTTTGGCTTGAAAAGTTAATCCGCAAGTGAACCCCTCCCTTCGGTTGTTGAGTGGTTAGTTAGTTGAGTAATTAACTATAGTTCAAGTATACACAGCTCGATGCAGTTTGTCAAGTGTTTTTTGCGGCGAGGTGAAAATAGCAAAGAAACCTTTTTACAAAAGGAATTTTCTGTGCTATACTGTAATGAGTTCCCCTGTATTTGCACACGAGATTATCTTAGAAAGGATTGTCAAACAAGATGCTACAGCTTTTGATTCCCGTATTGATGATTATCTGGGGTTTCTGGTGGATGCGCAAGCCGCCCGCATACCCCAAAAATCCGGACAACCTGGGCAACTTTTTCATCGGTTACCGCACTCAGTGGGCGCTGAAGAGCCCCGACACCTGGCTGTATGCCCATGTGCGCTATGGCCGCTGGATGGTGGGATTGGGTTTGGTGGCGCTGATTCTGTCGGTTGTGGGTGTGTTTGTGTTGCCTGCCGATATTGTTGAGCGCGCACTGCTGGCGATGGATGTCGTCATGCTGATTATCCCCTACATCCCGATCGAAAAAGACCTGCGGTACTACTACGATAAGAACGGACATAGAAGAGAAAACCTGTAAAAACAAGAGGGCCAGCCCGAAAGGGCTGGCTCTCTTTTACTAAAATAGACAAATCCGAATTTTGATTTGGGGAAGATTGAGCGTTGTCTGCTGAACATCGATGATACCAAAAGTTTCAACCAGTTCGCCGTCACCTATTCGGAGACCGCTTTGCGGGGGTTGCTCATTTGTTTGACAAATATCTGAAAGCTTGCTATAATAAAACCATACACATTACTAATAAAATCTGTAATTAAGGTGATTTCGTGAATAAAAAGCTTTGCCTTGCCCTGATTCTTATTTTGATCGTGATGAGCTTAGCTGCTTGCGCCTCTCAATCTGTTGAGCTGACTTTACCCGACTACGCGACCATCACGGCCGGGGAACCGGAGGGGTATGAGGGGTATTTGGAAAGCAGCTATGGCAATTCCTACTCCAGTACCACTTATTGCAGCGAGGACGAAACCCTGTTCCAGGGATATTTTTATGCGCTGCCGCCTTTGGGGCAATACCATACCGGTATTCAAGGGCCGGAGGACGAGGCGGTTATCGTCAAGGGAACTTATGCATACAAGGTGGACAATGAAAAGATTGAGTCCCTGAAGATTTCGATTAAAACAAAGGACTGCGAGCTAAAAGAGTTGATGGTTTCACACGCAGGCAGCGAAGAATCTTATCCTGTCACGCTCTTGGAGGACGGAACCGCTGAGCTGAAACTGGATTACCCGATCGGGGAAGGAGATATTTCGATGCGTCTGCGCGGCACCCTCGTTTATGATGGCGCTGAGTACGAATATCATCAACAAATCTAGTACCCTTTTGTTTCACCCACAATATGGAAGGCCATCCCCGCCCGGGGATGGCCTTCCTTGCTTTTCCTCTGTCCCTATTAGAACAAATTAAAATCCAAATTCTTCGAGATGTGCTCCAGCACCTTGATGCCGCCCACACTGTTGCCCTTCTCGTCCAGCGACGGGCCGAACACACCGATGCCCATCCGGTCCACCAGCGCCGCCGCAATGCCGCCGCCCACGCCGCTCTTGGCCGGGAAGCCCACCGTCATGGCAAATTCGCCCGAACCGTCATACATTCCGCAGGTCAGCATCAGCGCGCGGATGGCTTTGGCACTCGCCGGAGGGATCAGCTCCTCGTCGGTGCCCGGATAGGTTCCGTGGTTTGCCAGCACCGCACTCATCTGCGCAATGTCCACTGCGGTGACGTTCACCGAACACATCCGAAAGTAAAAGTCCAGACATTCCTCCACATTGCCTTCCAAAATGCCGCTGGCTTTCAGGTAATAGGCCAATGCGCGGTTGCGGTCGCCGGTCGACTTTTCGGAAAGGTAGACCGCTTCGTTTAAGGCAATCTCCTCATTGCCACACAGCTTGCGGATAAAGGCCAGAAAGCGCTCAAACTTTTCGTCGGCATTTGCGCCGTTGATGCAGTCGGCCACCGTGATGGCGCCTGCATTGATGAAGGGGTTGAAGGGTTTAGTTTTGGTTTCCAGCTTGATGATCGAGTTGAACGGATCGCCGGTCGGCTCTACTCCCACCTTGTCGTGGAAGAGATAGTCGGCCCCTCGGTCGCTGATGGCCATAATCAGCGAGGCCAGCTTGGAGATACTTTGAATGGTAAACGGTATGCGGGTGTCGCCGCACTCCATGATGGTGCCGTCCAATCCGACGATGCAGACACCGAGTTGGTACTTGTTGACCCGGGCAAGTTCCGGGATGTAGGAGGCGGGTTTGCCAAATTTGATAAAGCAGCGGCCATAGTCGATGGCATCCTGCAAATGTTCCTGGGTAATCATGGAGGAAGTCTTCCTTTCTGAATGGCATGTGATGGAGGTTGGTATTATCATTGTACAACAAATTTACAGGATTGCAAGAGGGGTAAAGTAGGATCTTCACATTTTGTCCCCTAACTTGTAGAGGGCTATGTGGATTGCCGTTTTTGGCTGCGACTGGGATAGAATAGAGGGTGTAGGGGCGCCAAAATGCAAATGAAAAAGGCCGCTGCCCAGACGGGCAGCGGCCTTGCAGTTTTAAGAAAAGTTAGATGAGAGCCAGGGTGTCTCTTGCGATTGCAAGCTCTTCGTTGGTTGGGATAACCATAACTTTGACCTTGGAATCAGCGGTGGAGATCACTTTGTTCTCGCCTCTGGTGTTGTTGGCCTCTTTGTCGATCTTGACGCCGAGGTAACCCCAGTATTTCTCGCACAGCTCTTCGCGGATCTCTTTGTCGTTCTCGCCGACGCCAGCGGTGAAGGCAATTGCATCAACGCCGTTCATAGCAGCAGCATAGGAGCCGACATATTTTGCGATGCGGTAGGTGTAAGCATCCAGAGTAACTTTAGCCAGGTGATGGCCTTCTTCAGCTGCTTTGGTGATGTCGCGGCAGTCGGAGGACAGGCCGCCGCTCATGCCCAGCAGGCCGGATTTCTTGTTGAGGATGTTGAGTACTTCGTCAACAGTCTTGTGCTCTTTGTTGCAGATGTACTGTACAACGGCCGGATCGAGGTCACCGGAGCGGGTACCCATAATCAGGCCCTCCAGAGGGGTGAGGCCCATCGAGGTATCGACGCACTTGCCGCCGATGGAAGCGGAAACAGAAGCGCCGTTGCCGATGTGGCAAACGATTACTTTTGCTTTTTCTGGGTCCAGACCGCCGAATTTGATGGCTTCTTTGGATACGAAGGTGTGGCTGGTGCCGTGGAAGCCGTAGCGGCGGATGCCGTACTTCTCATAGTACTCGTATGGGATTGCATACAGGTAGGATTTTTCATCCATTGCCATACCGAAGGTGGTGTCGAATACAGCTACGTTTGGTTTGCCTGGGCAAACTTTCTCGCAAGCTTCGATACCCATCAGGTTTGCAGGGTTGTGCAGAGGGCCAAGGTCGAAGCACTCGCGGATAGCAGCTTTTACATCCTCGTTGACAACGATGGATTTGGTGAATTTTGTGCCGCCGTGGAGTACGCGGTGACCGATTGCATTGATCTCGTCAACCGAGGAGATGACGCCGTGATCTTTGTCGGTCAGAGCATCCAGAACCAATTTAACAGCTACGGAATGGTCTGGCATTGGGGTCTCAACAACATAGTTGTCTTTGCCCGGTACTTTGTGGGTCAGAACGGAGCCTTCGATGCCGATTCTCTCGCACAGACCTTTGGTCAGAACCTGCTCGTTCTCCATATCAATCAGCTGATATTTCAGAGAGGAGCTTCCGCAGTTTAAAACAAGAATTTTCATATCAAATTCCTCCATAATTTTTTAAAGCCTCGCCGCACAAAAAAGCGGTGAAGAGGCAGATTGACACTCCTTTACACTTACTATATTATTATATTTGAAGAAACTTTTCAAGAGAGGGGAGCCAATATTTTGGCAAAAGAGGTAAAAAATCGCCAATTTTCCCGAAAAGTAAGCCAAAATTAAGCTCCGATAAGCGCATAGAGCGGTTAAGACGAACAAACAATTCACCGAAAAATAGGAGGCTGGAACATGAAGATCGCCGCCGTCATTGCGGAATATAATCCCTTACACAAAGGGCATCTCTGGCAGCTGCAAAAGCTGCGCGAGCGGGGCGCCAGCCACATTGTTGTGGTGATGAGCCCGAATTTTACCCAGCGGGGCACGCCGGCCATCTTTCCAAAGCGGGTGCGGGCTGCTGCCGCACTGGATGCGGGGGCAGATCTTGTGGTGGAGCTGCCGACAGCTTATGCCTGTGCAGGAGCGCAGGGGTTTGCCTTTGGAGCGGTTTATCTTGTACAGGCGATGGGCTGTGTGGACTGGCTGGGTTTTGGCGCAGAGGATGCCGATGTTGCCCTGCTGCGTCAAGCGGCAGGCGCCTTGCAGGAGTATGCTGTGCGTGGGCAATTGCAATTGGAACTGGCAAAGGGTATCACCTTTGCCGCCGCAAGAGAAGAGGCGGTGCGACAGGTCTGCGGCGATGCGGTCGCATCGGTGCTGCAAAGTCCCAACAACATCCTCGCGGTGGAGTATCTGACCCAGCTTGAGCAGCTTGCCGCGACGGTCGAACCGGTGGCGCTGGAGCGGGTGGGCAACGCCCATGACGGTGCACCGGTTGAGGGGTATGCCTCGGCAAGCTTTCTGCGGGAACTGTTGTATCAGGGCAGATGGGAACAGGCAGAGCCCTATCTGCCCCAAAAGGCAGCTGTACGCTTTCAACAGGCGGCCCAAATGGGCAAACTTGCCAAGATGAAAAACGGTGAGCGCGCCGTCCTCTCTGCCTTGCGCCAAATGCGTCGAGAGGAGCTTGCCCTTTTGCCGGACCTATCGGAGGGAATCGAAAACCGCCTGTATGCGGCGTCGCAGAGAGCTTGTTCGCTCGACGAGCTGTACAGCCTGATAAAGACTAAGCGCTATCCGCTTTCTCGGGTGCGGCGTCTGGTGTTGGCGGCCTTTTTGCAGATACCGGGGCAGGCGCACAAACTCCCGCCACCCTATCTGCGGGTGCTCGCGATGAATGGGCGGGGAAAGGAGATTCTCTCCACAATGAAGCGTACAGCCTCGCTGCCGGTATCGGTGAGCCTCAAAACCTTGTCCAAAACTTCTGCAAATGCACACGACTGCGCTGAGTTGGAAGCTGCCTGTACAGACCGGTACTACAGCACATTCACACAACAGATCTTCCCGGGCGGGCTGGACTACACCGAGCCGGTGGTGCGAATAGAAGATGATTTCACTAAAAACGCTTAAGATGGCTGGACGTAGCTAAGAAACGCCTGTATTTTGGTGAGGGATAAACCGGTGAAAAAAGGTAGACGCAAAACAAGGATGGATGACAGAAGGGAGCTTGTGGGAACAAATGATTTTGGTGGAATTGCTTTATCTTGTATTGGCTCTGATTTTAGGAATTTTAGCATTTGTTTTGAGAAAGAAACGCACCAAATTTCCCGATTGTAGGGTAGGATATCATCATAAAAAAATAATGGCAAGCCAGCAAAAATGGGAGTATGGCAACAATGTGGCTGGGTTTTTATGTGCCGTTTTTTCGGCTATCAGCGTCATTTTATCCGCTGTTTTATTTTTTGCAAAAGTAGATTTGTATTTTGCTATTTTCTTATTTATCCTCTTCTCTGTCGCTGCCATCGCGGCAATTCTGATTGTGCCGGTGCAAATAGCAGGTCAATTGGATCGCAAAAAACGAGAATAATCGCTGCTTTACCAATTTTTGCTGTATAACTTACCCCATTAGCCACCGAACCACCGCTGCACTGGCAAGAAATCCCATCAGATCAGCGCACAGCGAAGCCGGTGCAGCATAGCGGCTTTTTTGAATGTTGGCGGCCGAGCAGTAGAGGGCGATGGTGTAAAAGGTCGTCTCGGTTGAACCCATCAACACGCTTGCAACTCTGCCGGCAAAACTGTCTGGACCGACCTCGGAGAGAATCTGCTCAAAGATAACCAACGCCCCGCTGCCCGATAGCGGACGCAGCAGGGTCAGAGGGATGACCTCTTGGGGCAGGCCAAGCAGTTTGGCGGGCACCTTGAGCGCAGAGGAGAGGACATTCAGCGCCCCCGAGGCGGAGAATGCGCCGACGGCTAAAGTCAGCAGCAGCAGGGCAGGGAACATATCCAGTACGACCTGCAATCCGTCGAGTACACCTTTGCCAAAGGCGCTGAGAATATCCACCCGCTTGAATAGGGCGGTCAAAAAGATGGCGGCCAACAAAACAGGGATTAACAGGTTGGAAAAAAAGCTCATTGTGTCTGCCTCCTTCTTTGATAAAGTTGTGGGGAGGATGCCCTTCCTAAAAATTTGGCGGCGATGAGGCCTGCGGTGATCGAGAGGGCGGAGGTGAGCCAAACAGCGGGGAGAATGGCCATCGGTTCGGCAGAACCGGCCTGTAAGCGCAGCATAGCAGCGGTGGTGGGGATGAGCTGTAAGGAAGCGGTGTTGAGCACAATCACCAGGATGCTTTCGTTGCAGGCGCTCGAACGGTCTGGACAGTATTGCTGGAGTCCCCGCACAGCGGCAATGCCTGCTGGAGCTGCCGCTGCGCCGAGTCCGAGCAGGTTGGCGGAGAGGTTTGCACAGATCGATTGCCGAATCTCCTCGCTTTGTACCCTCGGAAAGAGGGCGGAAACCAGCGGAGAAAACAGCTTAGACAACCCTTTTAAAATCCCGACCTGCCGTGCCACCTCCATCACACCGCTCCAAAGGCAGATGGAACAACCGGTGGCGATGCAAAGTTCCAGCGCCCTTTGTGGGGAGGCAAGAATCGACTCGCAGAGAGCCTCGACATTCCCCTGAAAAATGGAAGTCACAACGGATAGAATCAAAATTCCGACAATCAGCACGGCAAGCACAGAAAAACAACCTCCTTTATTTGATAGGATGTGCCAAAGTTCGACAAGACCGCAAAAAAAGAGTCCCATTTATCCCCTTGAAGTCTCATAAGCCGCCACAAAAGGAATTGACAGAAAATGGAAAATGAAGTATATTTATCATAAAAAGACGAATCTAGACAGGGAAAGGATGCGGATTACGTTGAAAACGACAGGAATTGTCCGAAAGATAGACGAATTGGGAAGGGTTGTGCTGCCTATCGAGATGCGCAAGACCTTGCATATCCAGATCCGGGACGCGGTGGAGATACAGATGCAGGACAACACCATAGTCATCAAAAAATATGAACCGTTCAAAGAAAACTGCTGCGCTTTTTGTTCTTCGCAGCAAAATTTAAAAAAATTCAAAGAGAATTGGGTTTGTGAGAGTTGTTTAAAAGAACTTAGTGGGAAATAGTTCATACCAAAATATGTTTTTAGCAGGATGTATAGAACGCAAAGAACGGTGAAAACTAACATTGTCCCTTAAAAAATGATAAGGAGATGTTAGAATGCTAGATAAACTTGTATTGGCACTGGTTATTATCGGAGCACTCAACTGGGGCAGCATCGGTATCTTCCAGTTTGACCTGGTAGCGGCGTTGTTTGGCGGACAGACAGCGATCCTCAGCCGCATCGTGTACACGTTGGTGGCTCTGGCTGGTGTCTGGGCGATTTCCTTCTTCTTCCGCGATACCGAAACAAGCCACGAAACAGCAAGGGAACGACATGTATAAAAAAACGGGAGCATTTTGCTCCCGTTTTTTTTACCTATTTTTCTTTTCGCTTGCACAGCAGATTTTTGAGTTTATACATGTTGGCTGCACGGCGGCGCATCGTTTTTTCGATGTCCACTTCGATGTGCCCGTCGTCATAGACGACGATGCAGCTGCCTTCCTCGGCCTCGGGCGGCAGGTTTTTGCGGGGGATTGCGTCAAAGCCGCCGGACGGCGTCTCACAGACCACATATCCTTCCTCAAATCGGTCGATAATCAGTTCTTTCATTGTTGTTCACCTACTTTTTTTAGTTTACGGCTTTTCGGTGCGGACGCTGATGTCCTCGCCGTCACTTGTGAAGGTAATGTTTCCGTTGACATCGGTGCGGTAATATTCGACCCCCATTGCCTCCAACTTTTCTATCGTTTCGTCGTGCGGATGTCCATATTGGTTGCCGCGCCCACAGGAGATCGAAGCGTATTCCGGAGTCACTGCATCCAGATATTGCTGGCTGGAGGAGGTCGAGCTGCCGTGATGTCCCATCGTCATCATGTCGCAGTCCAAGTCGGCGCCGCTTTGCAGCAGCTGCAGCTCCATATCCTCCTCCTGGTCGCCATTAAAGAGAAAGGAGCTCTCCCCAAAATCCAACCGGGTGACGACCGAAGTGTCGTTTTTGTTGTCCGCTGCCTGTGGGTCCACTGGGCCAAGCACCGTCAAGACAGCTCCGCTGCCAAGGTCGATGGTGTCGCCTGCCAGGGCAGTAAAGAGGGGAATATCCTTCTCCTCGATGACGTCCAGCACATCCTCATAGGTCTTGGTGGTGGGGATCAGCTTGTCCGGCATCTCGCCGAAAAAGACACCCTCTGTCACGTCGATGTTTTCCAGCACGGTGTCCATCCCGCCGATGTGGTCGGAGTCGGGATGGGTGGCCAGCACATAGTCCAGCTGTTCCAATCCCAGGTCGTGGATAAAGTCGAGCACTTCGTCGCCCTTGTCGTTTTCTCCGGCATCAATTAGCATCGACCTTTCTTCGGTGCTGATGAGGATACTCTCGCCTTGTCCGACATCGATGATATACACCTTCAGCTCACCGGAGGTGGGCAAGGTGGGGGAAGGGGATGTCGGCCCGCCATAGAGGATGCGGTCGATGAAGTTCATACATTCCTGCGCAAAGGAGGTGTCGATTCCGCCCAGATCGCCGCCGTAAAAGATGAACCCCAGAATGAGCACGGCCGCGCCCAGCGCAGATAAAAGCCACTTGGGCAGGTTGTTAATTTGTTTTCGCTTTCGTCTTGCCATGAAAAAAGGTCCCTCCGTGGATAATCTTCCTCTTTATCGGCCTCTGCGGCGAGGGGAATGGGTATCGTTGGTCAGCAGCCCGTTGCGGGTGACCACACTGCCCCTTCTGGAGCGGTGAGCTGGCGCCTTGGAGCGGGCAGAGCCTGCCTTTTGGTTTGTGGCTTTGCTGCTGGCAGCGGGCTTGCGGGAGTGGGTGCGGATGTATTCGTTGTCCGGGGCAACCAGGCAGTCCGGACCATAGCCGATCAGGTCCTCCCGGTGCGCATAGATGAGGGCCTCGATCACCGCGTGTCGGTTCTCCGGCTTGTAGGATTGCAGAAGGGTGCGCTGATAGAACTTTTCCTGTGCCGTTCTGGGAACATAAACCGGCTCCATCGTCTGCGGGTCCAAGCCAGTGTAGAACATACAGGTGGAGTTTGTGCCGGGGGTGGGGTAGAAGTCCTGCACCTGCTCAGGGCGCATGTGGTGGCGCTTGAGATAGAGAGCCAGCTCCACCGCGTCGGCGATGGTGCATCCCGGATGGGAGGACATCAGATAGGGGACCAGATACTGTTCCTTGCCTGCCTTCTTGGTCTCCTCATAAAAGCGCTTGCAGAAGCGGTCAAAGTCCTGGATGTGCGGTTTGCCCATCTTGTCGAGGACATGGTTGACACAGTGTTCGGGGGCAACCTTGAGTTGTCCGCTGATGTGGTACTGTACCAATTCCCGCAGGAAGGTGGGATTGGGGTCGGCGTTGAGGTAGTCATAGCGGATTCCCGAGCGGACAAACACCTTTTTGACGCCTGGAATGGCGCGCAGCTTGCGCAAAACCTCCACATACTCCATGTGGTCCACTTCCAGCTGCGGGCAGGGCTTGGGGGCCAGGCACTTGCGGTTTTGGCACAGGCCATATTTGAGCTGCTTTTTGCAGGAGGGGTAGCGGAAATCGGCCGTTGGGCCGCCTACATCGTGGATGTACCCCTTAAAATGGGGGTTGTGGGTCATCTCCTCGGCCTCGCGGACAATCGAGTCCTCGCTGCGGGAGACTACCTGCCGTCCCTGATGGAAGGTGATGGCGCAGAAGTTGCAGTTGCCAAAGCAGCCGCGGTTCTGGATAATCGAAAACTCAACTTCTTTGATGGCGTCCACGCCGCCCATCGCCTCGTAGGAGGGGTGGTAGGTGCGGGTAAAGGGCAGATCGAACACGCGATCCAATTCTTCGCGGGTAAGGGTGGGCATCGGCGGATTTTGTACCAAATACAGATCGTTGGGCTGCTTTTGCACAATGGTTTTGCCGTAGACAGCGTCCTGCCATTCGGTCTGGATCTGATGCGCTTTGGCATAGCTCTCCTTATTTTCCGAAACTTTGTGGAAGGAGGCACAGGTTACACTGTCCTTGGGGATCTCGTCCTGGGTGCACAGGTAGCAGGTGCCGCGAATGTCCCGGATCTGGTGGATCTCCTTTCCCGCTTTGAGCTGTTCGGTGAGCTGAGCGATCACCTTTTCGCCCATGCCGTATAGCAGCAGATCGGCCTGTGAGTCGATCAAAATGGAGGGGCGAACGGCGTCATCCCAATAGTCATAGTGGGCAAAGCGGCGCAGCGAAGCCTCCAGACCGCCGATGACAATCGAAGAGTCGGGATAAAGCTGGCGCAGCTTGCGGGAATAGACGATGGTGGCGCGATCAGGGCGCCGGCCTGCTTTGCCGCCGGGAGTGTAGGCGTCGTCGCTGCGCTTTCTCTTGGCTGCGGTGTAGTGGGCAACCATCGAGTCGATGTTTCCTCCAGTGACTAGGAAGGCGTATTTGGGCGCGCCAAATTCCATATAGTCGCGGTCCGAAACCGGCTGCGAGATGATGCCGATGGAAAAGCCGAGCGATTCGATAACGCGGGAGATGATTGCGGCGCCAAAGCTTGGGTGATCGACATAGGCGTCGCCGATAATATAGACAAAGTCGAGCTGGTCCCATCCGCGTGCGGTGGCCTCAGCTCTGGTAATAGGAAGAAATTGGGAAGTCATGGATGCTCCTTTTTACAGTAAAAGGTGGGTGTGCGAATTTAGGACTAGTATAACACAAAACCAAGGAGAGCGCAAAACTTTTTGCCTGTGGGAAAGGCAGACAAGGGCAGAAAAAAACCGGATACAGAAACTTTTCTGTATCCGGTAAAAAACTTTTTTTCTGTTAAAGACTTACTTGAGTTCTACCTCAGCGCCAGCCTCTTCCAGTTTGGTCTTGATCTCCTCAGCGTCAGCTTTGGAAATGCCCTCTTTGATCGGTTTCGGGCACTCGTCAACCAGAGCTTTAGCCTCTTTCAGGCCCAGGCCGGTGATCTCTTTAACCAGTTTGATAACGCCCATCTTGGAGCCACCTGCGCTCTTCAGGATTACGTCAAACTCGGTCTTCTCCTCCTCAGCAGCAGCAGCAGCCGGAGCGGCAGCTACAGCAACAGGAGCAGCGGCAGAAACGCCAAATTCTTCTTCCAGTGCTTTTACGAGCTCAGCAAGCTCAAGAACAGTCAGTTCTTTAACATTCTCAACAAATGCTAAAACTTTCTCAGAAGCCATGATAGTACCTCCATAATGTAAATTTTCAAATTCAGTGCTGTGGCCATTTTAGCCACAATGCAGTGCGGATGATGGATTATTCAGCAGCAGGAGCTTCCTCAGCAGCAGGAGCCTCAGCAGTAGCAGCCTCGGCAGGTGCGCCAGCCTCTTCCTCTTTCTTCTCGCCGATTGCTTTGATTGCAACAGCCAGACCTCTGAGGTTGCCAGTGAGTACGCTGAGCAACATGGAAACGAGGCCTTCCTTGTTCGGCAGTTTGGACAGGGTCTCAACGCCAGCTTTATCCATCGGTTTGCCATCTGCAAAACCAGCTTTTACAGCGTAAGAGCTCTTAGCGCCCTCGATGTATTTGCAGATGATTTTTGCAGCGACGATCGGGTCCTCCGGGGAGATTGCGATCGCGGTGGTGTTTTCCAGCACGTTGGAGATCTCCTCGTAAGGAGTGTCCTTCAGTGCCAGGCGGAGCATGGTGTTCTTTACAACACGGTACTCAACGCCAGCTTCACGCAGCTCTTTACGGAGCTTGGTGTCGTCAGCTACGGTGATGCCCTTGTAATCTACCAGGACACCGGCAGCAGCGTTTGCGAGTTTGTCTTTGAGCTCGGCAACATACTGCTGTTTTTCGAGTAAAACCTTTTCGTTAGGCAAATCAGTTCACCTCCTGAAAAATGTTTGTGCGCGGTCCTTTTTGGGGGAGGCCGCGGCGCGGATTCGATGCAAATCGCCGCTCCGAAAAAGGATTGCTTTTTCGGATCACCCGAAAAATTAAAAAAGCCCTTTTTCCTCAAAGCATGACGCTCCGAGGCAAAAGAGCAGATGAAAAGTCATAATACTTTCTCATCATTTCCTCGGCAGGCTTGCTTTAAGCAATGCTGTTTTGCATTTGCACCTGCTGTCTTTGGAATTGACAGCTCTATTATTATATCGAAGAGTGTGCATGCTGTCAAGGGCAGAATTTGGCTTTTTTATCCCATTTTCTTTATTTTTGTGAATCCTGCATAATCCCTTGTCCTCGCTATCCCAACTTTCCTGGCAGTGCTTTGGCTCCTTTTGGATTGGCGATGCAGCTTTGTGGGTATACTAGCTAAGAAATGGGATATAAAATTGGGTAAAAAGTGCACTTGACTTTTCAAGATTCTGTGGTATACTTTAATCAGTAATAAGAACTATTACTGATAAGGAGCGAAGAGATGGCGGAACAAAGAAGAAATTCACGTCAGCGGACGCTTGTGTATGACGCGGTGAAGGCCTCTCATGAGCACCCAAACGCGGAGGAAGTTTACCTCACAGTAAAAGAACAGATTCCCGAGATCAGCCTGGGGACGGTTTACCGGAATTTAAACATTCTGGAGGAGATGGGGCTGCTGCGGCGCATCCATACCGGCATTGGCGGAGATCGCTTTGACGCGGTGACCACCATGCACCCACATCTGATCTGTACCCAGTGCGGCGGAGTATTTGACCTGCCGTGCGATGTTGGGAAGGAGACGGAATCGCTGAAAGCCACGTTTGCACAGGTCGGCGCACAGGTACAGGAGGTCCAGATTCGGGCCTGGGGTATCTGTCGAAGCTGCCGAAAAGAAGAGTCTAAATAAACGATTTTACAAAGAAAGGCGGAACTATCACTATGGAACTCAAAGGAACAAAGACTGAGAAAAATTTGCAGGCTGCATTTGCAGGAGAATCCCAGGCAAGAAACAAGTACACCTACTACGCTTCCCAGGCTAAAAAAGAGGGCTTTGAGCAGATCTCAGCGATCTTTACCGAGACTGCCAACAACGAAAAAGAGCACGCAAAAATGTGGTTTAAGCTCCTCAACGGCGGCATCGGCAAGACCGTAGACAACCTCAAAGATGCAGCTGCCGGCGAGAACTATGAGTGGACCGATATGTATGCTACCTTCGCAAAAGAGGCAAGAGAAGAGGGCTTCGATCACATTGCAAACCTCTTCGAGGGCGTAGCTGCCATCGAAAAAGAGCACGAGGAGCGCTACAAAGCTCTGTGCAAGAACATCGAGGAAGGCAAAGTATTCAACCGCGAAGGCAAAAAGGCTTGGATCTGCCGCAACTGCGGACATATCCACTTCGGCGAGGAAGCGCCGGAAGTTTGCCCGGTATGCGCACATCCAAAGGCATACTTCGAGCTCAGAGCACAGAACTATTAATCTGGTTTAAAAGACAAAATACAACAAAAGCCGCCCTGCCGGGGCGGCTTTTGTTGCTGTATGTCCCAAAACACAGCATTGGAACAGAGATCGCTCTTTAAAGGGTACACACAAGACTGGTGGGGGCAAACAATTTTCATTTACAATCCGGTGTAAATACCGTATAATAAAGACAAGGTTTATTTGTATAGAGGGATTGAAAATGAAAATCAGTACAAAAAGTTCCATCGCGATGCACTGCTTAATCTTTATCGCCGAATATGGCCAGCAGGTTCGGGTCACCAGCGAATTGCTTTCCAAAACGACCGGCTGTAATCCGGCTGCAATCCGCAGCCTTTTGGGGGCGCTGCAAAAGGCGGGAATCATTCATATTGCCCGCGGTGTCGGCGGCGCGACGATGGCGGTTTCTCCCGATCAGGTGACGATGTGGGAGGTTTATCACGCGCTGGAGCCGCAGGGCCTTGAGCGGTTGATCGGGCTGCACCCGGCCCCTTCGCCGCTGTGTCCGGTAGGGCGAAATATTGCCGAAGTGCTGCGCGAGCCCTATGAGGAGATTGCAAAAGCGGTGCAACAGCAGATGCAGCAGATTACCTTGGGACAGATGCTCGAACGCTACCACAGCCTGTTGGAGAAACAGGAGAGCGCCCAATAAAAGAGGCAAGCGGGTCCACCTGGGCTTGCTAAAGTAGCTGCGAGCATATACAGATTGCGTAAGAGGGATAAGGCCTTGTGCCTTATCCCTCTTTTTTGCAGAACTTTTTTTAAGGGGGATTTGCAAAAGGGAGGGGTATCGGGCAAAAAAGAAAGCGAGGGGAGAACGGAGACAATTGCGGTGGGACGAAAAAAATTCTGCCCGCTCCTGCGTAAAAAAAGCGGGGGTGAAACAGGGCAAAATCGCGGCCGATCTGTGCTGTGGAAAGGGATAGAACTGTGCGGAGCGTCGGGGAGGCTTTTGCCAATTGCCCGAAGAAAGCATAGGATAGAGTGTCGGGCAAAGGGCGCGCCCCGGTCCCGTTCATATAAGGAAAGCGGCTAAGGAAATATTTCCTTAGCCGCTTTGCGCTTTACAGAGTTATGAGATTGTAAAAGGATTTAGAAGGTCGGAGAGTAGACGATGTAGCGCACAATGTCGCTCTGTGCGGCCGCCTCGGTGCGCTCAGCAACGCCGTCGGCGTCGAGCAGAGCGATGATTTGGGTGTTCGGCAGCTTTTCGCGCAGTGCTGCTGCGGCGGTGCGCACCGTGTTGTAGGGGTCTGCTCCCGGATCGGGGATGGAAATCTGGTCATTTTGCAGTCCGGTACCAAAGACGCTGTCCCGCAGATCGATTGCCACGGTGCCCGAGACAAGGTCGGTCGTGTCGCCGAAGTACATGTCGCTCTCCCCACCCAGCATGCTGGTAGCGGGGAACAGGGCTGTCAGCTCCACTCCCTTGCCCGCAGCATATTCGGTCATCTGCGCGATGTACTGCTGCAAGAAGGCGTGTTTGTCATCCCCGGCATGGTCAGAGTAGTCGATCATATCCAGCGAGTAGCCTTCAGGGAATTGTACATCTTGCAGGATAATTTCTTCAAATCCGGCGTTGCAAGCGTCGTCCACAATCTTTTGGATGTAGTTTTGTGCAGCATCCGAGAAAGGATTCATCCAAACGCGACCGCCGTTGTCTGGAGAATTGTCCAGCCACAGCGAGCTGGAATTGAGGTACCAGGTGGCTGCATCGTGATCGACGGACGGATACAGGTGATCGCGGAAGGTGTGGATCGAGGCCACTGGCATAAGGCCCGCGTCGCGAATTTGCTGGACTGTGGAGGCAAGATCGATCGGCGTCGTGGTGGTGACGCGCGCATCGGTAGTTTCGTTGTACTGGATGGAGTAGGTGACTGTGCCGTCATCGGTTTTCAGGTCGATCAGGATGCTGTCGTAGCCGGCATCCTTTGCCGCGGTTAAGGCAGAGGAGAAGGCGGCACTGTCCTGCACCTGTCTCTTATACACATCTCCGAGCCCACGAGACAGGCAGAAATCTC